>Ga0209816_1000216_pt1 | contig 47960 bp, 48 predicted proteins | sample CoawatmetaG01DNA_FD_187509 | JGI IMG/M metagenome (GOLD analysis project Ga0209816, IMG submission 187509) | Marine microbial communities from the West Antarctic Peninsula - Coastal water metaG017-DNA (SPAdes) (version 2) | ecosystem: Environmental > Aquatic > Marine > Coastal ...
CCGTACAGACGCAGAACTAGCAGTAGACTTCACAGCAATGGGACACAGCATTGCATTGATTACAGACGTAATCGCAGGAAACAGCATGGCAGAAGATGATGCCGCAGATAGGCAGGACTGTGTTGATCGTAACACTCAGCACCTTGAGCTTATGAAAGCTAAGAGCGATTGGGGTAGTGAGAGTTTTACCGCTACTGACTCAGCTATCTCAGCAGGTAATGGCTACACCGCATCATGAGTTATTTAATAGACCTGTATGTACTTGCAACTTCACTAGTGACTATCGCTAGTGTTGTTTGTAACTACACAGACACGCCTAAGGACGATGCGCTTGTAGCTAAAGCGTATAAGTTACTTGAGCAGTTTGCATTCTTAGGTCACAAGGGAAAGCAGTAACCCTATGAAAGGTGCATTAATTCTCATTTTAATGTTTTTTTTTGCAACTGCATTGGGTCAAGAAGAACCAATGGGCGATACGGACTCAACCAACAATCAAGATGGTAATTTAAACACTAACACCGTTGGTTCAACCGTTAGTTCTAACAACCAAAGTAAAGATGAAAGTGTTTCCAATACTTACAATGGGGCAGGATCATCTTCTGATATGCCAGTTGGCAGTGCCATCGCTCCTAGTTACATGTCCAACGGAATGGAAACATGTCTAAGCGGTAGCGGTACATCTATTCAAACAGGTTTAATCGGTTATACCAAAGGCAGTTATCAAAAGGATGTTGACTGCAATAGAAGACGTGATGCAAAAACACTTAGCGATCTTGGCATGAAAGTGGCGGCCATTGCTAGAATGTGTGAAGACGTTAAAGTGTGGCGTAGTCTTTTTATATCAGCAACACCTTGTCCAGTATTGTCAAGCGGTCGTTTGGTAGTGGGTAAAAGAGCATTCTTATTAATGAAAATGCAACCTAGTTTATACATACCAGATTATGGTGATGTTTATTTAAAGCGAACTGCAACATGGTCTAAGAAAATCCCAACACCAAGATACACAGAAACTCAAGAATGGTACAATTCAATTTTAGGAATAGGTGCAGAAGATGAAAACAAAGATGAAGAAAGCAATATTGTTGAGTCTGTTTCTGACCAGTTCCGCAGTGCAAGGAAGTGAATTAGATTCTTTAATTGCAACTTCTTCTGCCATTGTTGACCAAATTAATAAAGGGATTTTAATGACAGGCGCGGCTATGGGGTATTCCCACACTGGCACTGGTATTTCTGATGGTCAATTAGCAGGTACAGCATACATATCTAGTGATCAAGTCTTAGCATATAACGCGGCTTTGTCTGGCATGGTTTCATATATGCCTTATGGTTCAGCAGAACAATACCTCGAAGAACAAGCAGAAGCAGAACTTCAGTTGATGGAGGACGCCATAGATGTGTTTACTACCGTAGTAATAGACATGGTTGCAGTCCAAGAAGTTTCTGAATTAGCTTCCGAAGCGTCAACTCCTGACGATGAAGCGGCTGTGCAAGAATATGTGACTAACAACACTGATGCACTTACTATAGATCAGGATGACGCTGATACTTACAATCAATCTTTGGATGACATAGAGATACATGCTAACGCGGCAGGTGCTTTCTTAGGTGTAGCGGCCAACGCTGATGCTGTTGCTTTCTTAGATCAAGGCGCAATGGATAATAATACTCGCATTGAAGACAACACTCTTAGCTACAGTGCATCCAACCAAGCGGTTAGTTTAGCTTGGATTTCTGGCAATCCTGCTACAGATGTTTATGTGAACGGCACAGATCAATTTAATATTAATCTTTATGTCAGCCATGCGGATATCTTAATTTCAGGAGAGTCTAGTGAACTCTACCTTACTGGTCCTACCTATCTTGGTTATGAATGCTTTGTTACTCAAACTAACTGTGAAGAAGGTGAAGGGTGAGCCTAGAGAATACAGAACTAAAAATAGGCGATGTATCTTTTAAGGGTGTCTATATTGCCATTTTGTTTAGCTTGGCAACAACATTAGGTGGGGGCGTCTGGACGGCAAGCAGTCTATATAGCAGACTTGAAGCTGTAGAATCTACGCAAATACCTGACATAGCACCGCTTGAAGAATCAGTTTTAACAAACAGGCAAGAGTTAAATGCTCAAATAGAACTGATTAAACAAGAATTAAAAGATAATAATGTATCGCAGTTGCAGGGCAAACTTGCCACGCTTGGTACTAACCTAGTGACTATACGAGATCAACAGGAAAAACTGTTAGCGATTGACTCAAGCGTCGATCAGTTGGAAAAAGACATATCACGCATGATGGCTATTGTAGAAAAAGCTGAATTGCTGACTAAGGCAATGTCTGACCTAGACGCAAGAATGAAGGTATCCCAAAGAGAAATTGAAGATCTTTGGCAAGGCATGGACTACATTAGTAATCCTTTAAAATAATAAACTATTATAAACTTTATATAAAGGAATATATAAGATGGGTGAACCAACTAAAGAAGCGTTAGATGTAGTAGCAGCCTCAACAGCAGTATTGTCTCTTGCCTCTTGGTTGCCTCCTACTGCTTCTATTTTGACTATAGTTTGGTTAGGTCTACGTATTTGGGAATCTGAGACAATACAAAATATAGTTAATAAAAAACCTAAGTAAAGTTTATCTTGACTTTTAACTAAAAATAGTGTATAATAATGAGTATATTAAATAGTTTAATAGCCCCAGTAACTAGTTTATTAGATAAAGTAATTGAAGATAAAGATCAACGAAATGCCTTAGCTCATGAGATAAGTACTATGGCAGATCGTCATGCTCAAGAGTTAGCCAAAGGTCAGTTAGAAGTAAATGCAGTAGAGGCTGCTCACAAGTCTTTGTTCGTCTCAGGTTGGCGACCCGCTATTGGGTGGATCTGTGGATTCGCTTTAATGTATTCTACTATCCTAGCGCCAATCTTAGGAATTTGGTTTACTGTCCCATCTGTAGATAGCTCACTTCTCACAAGTGTACTCATGGGTATGTTAGGTCTTGGAGCCATGCGTACAGTTGAAAAAACAAAATCAGTAGCGAGAAATAATTAATGGCTCTAACACCTAAAAGATTTGGAACTCCTAATCCTTTTGCTAGTTCTTTTGATCAAGAAGAAGTAGGCACAGGTTCGGTTGGTGATTTCTTATTACCTACTCTTGCTGATTATGAGCCACCAATGTCTAGTGCTAACCCTAAACCTTCTGCTCCTGATCCTTTTGATGATTCTGATCCTGTGTTCACACCTAAACCTGAGGTTACTCCAACATTTGGCGGTACAGGCACAGGAACAAACCCTGAAGATCCACGGATATCAGCTCCTTCTTTAGCAGGTATAACAACATACGACACACCTGAAGAATCTATATCAGCTTACGCTCAATGGCTTAAAGGTCAACAAAGACAAAGCCAAGCATTATCAGCAGCAGCCATAGAGTCAGGTGATTATAGTGGTCTTGAAGGTGTTGATATAAATGCAATCAACAGAGATCCTACACGGTCTTTAAATGAGTATTCAACTCAAGAAGTAGATGTAAATCTTCTTGATTATATTAAAGAAAATAACATACCACCTTATAAAGAAGTGGATGGTCAAAAGGTATTCTTTAATACTGGTACTGATACTTCCATGCCTGATCTTGCAGCATCAGGTGATGCACATAAATCAGGTGGTAAGTATATATCCGTAGGGCCAGTAGGGTCTTACTCTACTATATGGGTTCCAAAACTTTCTACTTTTGACAGCATATTAAGTATACCTGCTTTATCAGCAGCTTTAAGCCTTGTTACTGGAGGATGGAGCAATGTTATAATTACAGCTGCTAAAGCACTTACTGGACAGACATTACACGGTTCTGATTATTTATCTGCCGCTGCGGGATATTTTAACCTGCAGTTTGGAGAAACGCTTGATTTTGTTAGTTTTACAGCTGCAACCGATAACGGTTCTCAAGACGAGCAAGACGCGGCTAGTAGACAAGCGGCTCTTGACGCTTTGGCGGCGGCAGCTATTAATGATCAAGATGCTATAGATGGTCAAGCTGCTGCAGATGCTCAGGCTGCTATAGATGCTCAGGCTGCTATAGATGCTGCTCAAATAGACGCTAATTCTACTACTGTTACTGATAGTAGTGGTGAAGACGTTAATCCAACAGGTGAAACTCCTGAGCCTGTACCTACAGGTGTAAGTGAGATTGACCCTTATCCATATGATGTAGAACCTGTTGAAGCACCCCCAATTGTAACTGACGCTCAAGGTGGTGGTGCAACTGAACCCACTTTAGCGGAAATACAAGCAGAGGTTGCTGCTGCTAAGGCTGCTAAAGAAGCTGCAGATGCTCAGGCTGCTGCAGATGCTCAGGCTGCTATAGATGCTAGAGATGCAGCACAGGCAGCTGTAGATGCAATACAAGATGCTTTAGATGCTACAAATGGCGATGGCGGCCCTCTACCTGCAGGTCCAACGCCTACACCTACACCTACACCAACACCAACACCTACGCCAACCCCTACACCTACGCCAACTGATGATGGTGGAACAGCTCCTACAGAAAATCCTGATCCTCCAACATATGATAGGGAAATACCTAACCCCGACTTTGATCCTGAAACAATGGATAACACAGTTCTCCGTCAAGTTTATGAGGCTGTTTTAGGGGCAGAAGATTCTGTTATAAGGGGAAAACTTTTAGAAACATATGAAAAGATGGGTGGGAATCACGTTTCTGAGTTAGAAGATGGTCAGTCTTATGACGATACTTACGATGAATACCCTCCTGATTATATAACAGGGGAATATGAATTAGAAACATTTGATGAAGATGTGTGGGCTGCTCAATGGCCCGATGGTTTCATAGGTGGTTCTTTTGATGATATAGACTTTAATGGTGATGGCGTTATAGATTCTTCTGAGATGTATGATTGGGAACATACTGTTGACGGTGATGGTGAAGAACCTTTAACTTTTGAACAGGTATATCAAGACATAGTAGATTGGATAACTAATAATCCAACACCTACACCTACTCCAACACCTACACCTACGCCTACACCTACGCCTGTGCCTACTCCAGTTCCTACCCCAGTGCCTACGCCTGTACCTACACCAGTGCCTACACCAGTGCCTACTCCAGTACCTACTCCTGTACCTACTCCAGTACCTACTCCAGTACCTACTCCAGTACCTACTCCAGTACCTACTCCAGTACCTACGCCAGTACCTACTCCAGTACCTACTCCAGTACCTACTCCAGTGCCTACACCGGTGCCTACACCAGTGCCTACGCCAGTGCCTACGCCTACCCCTACGCCCGATACTGGAGATACTGGAGATACTGGAGATACTGGAGATACTGGTGACACTGGAGATACTGGAGATACTGGAGATACTGGAGATACTGGTGACACTGGAGATACTGGAGATACTGGAGATACTGGTACTACAGGTACTACGGGTACTACAGGTACTACGGGTACTACAGGTACTACGGGTACTACAGGTACTACGGGTACTACAGGTACTACAGGAGATGGTACAGGAGATGGTACAGGAGATGGTACAGGAGATGGTACAGGAGATGGAGATGGTACTGGTGCTGGTGGTGGCGGTAGCTCTTTACCTTCAGCTACAAGAACCACAGACTCTTTATTCAAGGACATGCTTACTTTAAAGACAAAGGTAGGCTCTACTCAAGGACTCTTATCTTTTAATCCTTATGCTCCACAAAAGCTAGCTCCTGCTCCATTAGCTAGGACTGACATATTACAACAATTTTTAAATCAACAAAGACAACCACTGGAAGCTCCTGCTAGACGTCAAGGTATGCTAACAGATGCTCAACCACCAAAAAGGTTCCCTTACTAATGACATACTTACAACTTGTAAACAGTGTACTTCGCAGAATTAGAGAAGATGAAGTCTCAAGTGTTTCTCAAAATAGTTATTCTAAACTTGTAGGGGAGTTCGTTAACGATGCTAAACGCTCAGTAGAGGACTCTTATGATTGGACTGCTTTACGTACTACACTAACTGTCTCTACAACTGATGATGCCTTTAACTATACCCTTACTGGCTCTCAGAACAAGATGAAGTTATTAGATGTCATTAATGATACCTCTAACTTCTTTATGCAGTATCGTACCTCTAGGTGGTTTGACAATGCTTTCTTAATCAACGATGCACCTACTGGCACACCTCAGTTCTATAGCTTTAACGGTGTAGACGCTAATGGCGACAATGGTGTAGATCTTTACCCTAAGCCCGATGGTGTGTATCAAGTACGCTTTAACGTAGTATTACGTACTGCTGACTTTACCTTGGATGAGGATAAGCTTACAATACCCTCCTCTCCTGTAGTTCAAATAGCGACTGCTTTGGCTGCTAGAGAGCGTGGTGAAACTGGCGGCACTAGTGCAGCAGAGTTGTTTAGTTTAGCTGACAGGACACTCTCAGACGCCATAGCATTTGATGCTGCTCAACATCCTGAAGAAACTATCTGGTATTCTTAAATGGCACAACAACTACAGAACATCACAGTAGCAGCACCAGCTTTCTTTGGTCTTAACACGCAGGACTCACCTATTGGTGTTGATCCTTCCTTTGCATCCGTTGCTGACAACTGTGTCATTGACAAGCTAGGACGCATAGGTGCGCGTAAGGGATACGTAGCTGTCTCAGGTAATGGCTCTTCGGTGTTAGGGAGTAGTCGCGGCATTGAGACAGTCTTTGAGTTTGTGGACACTAGCGGAACTAAGGTTGTCATATCCGCAGGTAACAATAAGATATTTAAAGGCACTACTACTCTTGTTGATATTACACCTAGCGGGTATTCCCCGTCAGCTAATAACTGGAAGTGTATTTCTTTTAACAACCATTTGTATATGGTACAATTAGGACATGTACCTTTGATTGCTACTGACGAGTCAGGTTCCTTTGTCTTAGAAGCTATTACTTCTCATTCACATGCCACAGGTACAATGCCTCTAGCTAATGAAGCTTTAGCTGCCTTTGGTAAGTTATGGGTAGCGGACATTGCAGGAGACAAGCATACAGTCTATTGGAGTGATACACTCAATGGTCATGCTTGGACAGGTGGTGCTACAGGTAGTCTTAACTTAACAACTGTATGGCCTACTGGTCACGATGAAGTAGTAGCACTGGCGGTCCACAATAACTTCTTAGTCATCTTTGGAAAGAAGTCTATACTTGTGTACTCAGGTGCTTCTTCCCCTGCTTCCATGACCCTAGCTGATACAATAGAAGGTGTAGGTTGTATAGCCCGTGACTCAGTACAGCACACAGGTACGGACATCTTGTTCCTATCGGACTCAGGTGTACGTAGCTTTGGTAGGACTATACAAGAAAAGTCTATGCCCATGCGTGACATTAGTAAGAATGTACGTACTGATCTTATGCACGAAGTACCACTACAGACTAACGCTATTAAGTCTGTATACAGCGCAGATGAAGCTTTTTATCTCATAACGCTACCTGACAGTAACTTAGTCTACTCTTTTGACATGCGGTCGCCCTTGGAAGATGGGTCACAACGTGCAACCTCTTGGTCTAGTCTCTTGCCTTTGTCACTGACAACCCTTGAAGATGGTACAATATACTTTGGTCTTGCTGCTGGTATAGTTAAGTACAGTGGCTACTTAGATGGCACCGCTAACTACCAGATGCGTTACTTTAGTAACCCAATGGACTTTGGTAATGCTTCCAACTTGAAGTTCCTAAAGAAGTTTACTATCACTGTCATTGGTGGTCAAAACACTAACTCTACTTTAAGCTGGGGTTATGACTATACGACTAACTTTACTAAACAAGTATTTAGCTTGTCAGGTTCAAGTAATGCAGGAGAGTATGGTCTTTCGGAATACAACACAACCGCTGAGTACACCGCCTCTGCTGTTATCAACACTCCTAAAGTTAACACTAGTGGTAGTGGTGAAGTTGTTACTATAGGTGTTGAGTCAGAACTAAATGGTTCAGCTTTTTCAATTCAAAAAATAGACATACATGCTCTACTAGGGAGACTTATTTAATGTCCAACTATACAAAGACTACTAACTTTGCGACTAAAGACTCTCTCAGTTCGGGTAATGCGAACAAGATTGTTAAAGGAGCAGAGATTGATACAGAATTCAATAACATTGCCATAGCTAGTGCTACTAAAGCCAACACTGCTGAACCTACTTTTACAGGGACTGTCACTGCTCCCACCGTAACTGTCACAGGCACCTTAACGGCTGATACAATTACTGGAGGAGCATACTAATGGCTGGATTTTGGGAAGGCCTTGGAGGATTATTAGGTGGAGCAGGTTCTTACTATTTAGGAAAGGAGAACATTGCTGGTGCAAAACAGTTGGGTTTAGATACCCAAGCAGGTGCTGACCTTTTAGCGGAGCAAGCTCGTGCAGGTACTGAGTTTAAACCTTATACTGTCACTAGTGGCTTAGGCAACGTAGGCACAACAGCTGAGGGTGGTTTTAACATTAACCTATCCCCTGAGCAGGAAGCCCTACAGAGCCAGCTAATGGGTCAAGCAGCTGGTTTGTTTGGTCAGGTAGGGCAAGACCCTGCTGCACAGCAATCGGCCATCTACGAGCAACTGAGAGCCACTCAGCGCCCTGAAGAGCAACGTCAGCGTTTAGCAACTGAAGAACGTATGTTATCTCAAGGACGCTTGGGTATGCAATCTAGTGCTTATGGCGGTGCATCGCCTGAGTTACTAGCACAAGAGACTGCTCGTCAGGAAGCAATGGGTCGCGCTAACATTGGTGCTAGACAACAGGCTCTATCGGAACAACAACAAGCACTAGCTGGTGGACAAGGTTTATTAAATGCTGGATACTCTCCACAGCAGCAAGCTTTGGCTATGCTACAGAGTAGCTCAGTACCTGCTGGCTTTGCTGATATTGGCCGTAGGTCAGGCACAGAGTTTAGTTCTCAGTTAGGACTAGGCGGCTTAGAGTCTCGTCTTGGTGCTGAAGACTTAGCCAATAGATTACAGCTACAGCAAGGGCAAGGCGCTCTTGATACTATCTTTGGTCAACAAGCTACTCCTTTGGAACAAGCGCAGATAGCTGAGATTTATGCTAAGATGGGAGGCAATCCTAATAGTGGCGGTCTTTGGGGTGCTATTTTCTCAGATAGTCGTCTAAAGGAAAACATTGAAACAATAGGTAAGGACACAAGAACAGGCTTGACATTGTATAACTTCAGCTACATTGCTGATCCAAGTAGTGTTATATATGAAGGTGTCATGGCTCAGGAAGTTCTTGACTATATGCCTGAAGCAGTAACTACCGCATCTAACGGTTATTATGCCGTTAACTACGAGATGCTAAATCTGGAAATGAAAGAAGCGGAGGTAGCATAATGGCTAGTCAAGATTTAGCGAGACTACTTACAGGCGTAAGTGGCGCACAAAGACCTAACCCTAATCAGGGTTCAGATGAGTGGCGCATGGCTTTCGGTGCACAACAGGCGCAGAACCTAGGGAATGCTGTGGGTAATGTACCTACGATGTTTGGTGGTGAGCGTAGTGTTAACCCACAGGAAGCAATTCAGATAGGCATGGGGCAACTGGATCAAGGAAGCATAGAGGACTTAAAAACCTTGGCACGTATGCAACAAATGCGTGGTGACTTGGAAGGAGCTGCTAGGACTGCTGCTAAGATTCAAGCTATGCAAGATAAAGAAGCAAGTGCTTTGTCTCTAAGCGCCCAAGCTCAAGCAGTCATTGAAGGTTTACCTGCTGAGTATGCTGGCCTGAAAGGAGCTATAGGAAAAGGAAACATCGAAGCCCTTAAAAAAGGAATTGAGATACTAGGTACTATACCTAAAAAACCTACTAGGGAAATAGCTAACCTAGTTAATGTGGCTTCTGGTAAGTCCGTTAAAGAAATAGAGCTTAGAGATGGAGTACCCTATTCTATGACAGGTACTAGACTAACACCTCAAGAATTAGACGGCTTTGTTGTTAGCAAGACTGTTGTTAAACCTTCTCGTGCGCTTATAGATCAAAGAGTCAGCCCGACAGAGGAAGCTCAGGCTGCTGCCTTGGCTCTAAATCTAAATGACCAAAGATTAATGTTTGAAACTGTACAACCTGAGCAGGAAGCAGCTAGACAAAAACTAGAAACTGCTCAAAGGGTATATACTTCTATTGCAAAGGGCGCACCCAGTGGTACTGCTGTTGAAATAGCAGCTAAATGGGCTGGAGATATACAGAGTCTATATGCGTTGACAAACAAAGAAGCACCTCAATCAATATTATCCGCTGTAAACGATGCTTCCTCTTTAAAACAAATTGGCTTTGAAGCAATGCTGCCTTTAATTGAAGCACAGGGAAGAGGTTTTACAGATAAAGATAGAGAACACGCTAAAACAGTACTCCCAGGATTGTCACAATCGTGGCAATATAACGAAATGGTAGCAGATTTAGATACTATAGGTGCCTTAAAAACGCAAGATCAAATGCGGTTTGCTACTAAACGTAAAAACCTTACGGAGATTACATCTTCTGGTAGTGAGACTTTATGGAGTAATTATTTAAATGATCTCCCATTGTCTAAGGTTGAAAAAACAACTAGAAACGGTTTGACTTATGATCGTTTAAAGCCTATTAGAGACAATGAAGACTTGTCTCAGTACTGGGTAACTGAACGTCCTGAAGGTTTTAAAGTGAAAAATGGAACAAAAGTTACTGAACTAAGCATGTCGGACATAAGAGACACAGCAAAAAACCACGGTATATCTGCTAGAGAGTATTTAGCTGATTTATCAGAACAGGGCTTACTCATTGATGGGGTTTATAAATAATGGCTGTTATTACTATAGAAGGTTATAACCCTACTATACCAGAGTCATCAAATGGCAGTGTTGTTGATATAGAAGGATTCATTACTCCTAATCAAGCGTTACAACAGCTTAAAGCGGAGCAAAAGGCTCAGATGTTGGCTGATTTGCCTCCTTTTGACCCAGCTGAGTTGCCTGAACTACCAACAGGAGAGTGGGAAACTACTGGTCAGAAAACAACTGGAGAACGAACCAGAGAAGACATAAAGCGTTTTTTTGAACCTATAACTAATCCTGTGTTGGAAGTGATGAATGCTGTGAACGCTGGTATTTACGGCACTGCTTTTGATTTAGCAGTGGCTCCTTACGAGTTAGCTACGGGAGAAACCGTAGACCGTCCTTCTCAAGTTAAAAACCAGACTTTTATGCCTAATCCTGAAGATGCTGAGTTCCTTGATAAAGGTGTTTTTTATGCTTCTCTTGGTGTGGGCATAAACGCAGCGGCTAGGTTAGCTGTGGGAATGCTAGGTAAAAACATGGCGCTAAAAGTTGGGACTAGGTCAGGTTATAATCCTCTAACAGGTAAACCTTTTGCTAGGGTTGGTGGAGAGTCTAAAAGAGCCGCCATTACTAGAGATATAGCATCTACTTCTATGTCTGGAGAAGTGTCTATAGGTTTGGGCATGGCTTCTGCTGGACAGCTTTCCGAAGGTTTTGATGTTGAAGTTTATGATGTTGATCCTTTAAAACTACCTTTAGAAATAGCAGGTGCGGTAGCAGTAGCTACAAGACCTTCTACTTACCTAGACTTAAGCACTGGCTATGCCCGTGATGTAATGCGTTCATATAGAGATATACCTGTTGATCCTTCACTTATTAAAGGTTTATTGACACCAGAAGAATCAGCCATCCTCAGGCAGTGGGAAGAAAAGTTTGGTGAACAAAACATTGTTAAAGCTAGTCAAGAACTTAGAGGAGGAGCTGCTAATACTGCTGGTAACAGAATAAGCCCTGTAGAAGCTAGACAGGCGCTAGAAAATGCTTCCGAAGATACTGTTTTATCTGTAGCGCAGAAGGTGGATGATGCTGGAGTTTTTACTCTACAAAGATCACTTGCCGCTGAAGACCCTATTTTTGCTGCTGATGTTAAAGAAAGTATAGACTTTGCTCAAGCTTCTTTAGCTAAAGAGTTTAAGGACTTAATGAACCCCTCTACAGGTGAGTTTAGCTTTGATGCCTTTAAACAGTTAATGCCCAAGATACAAGATGATTTACTGAGACAAGTAGACGATAGACTGTCTGCTGCTCAAGATAAACTAGCTACTATTACTAGGATCTATGAACATGATCCTGTAGCTGCTTCTAAAGAGTTTACCAAAGTTTTTGATGAAGTACTTGCGGACATAACAGCACAAGAACAGCGATTATGGGGTACTCTGAATGATACTGTGGTTGTACCTACTGCTTCTTTAAGACAAGAGGTTGCACGTATATTATCGGAAACAACAAAACAAACCACACTACCTAAAGAAATCATTGAAGAGATGTTAGGCAGGAAAATAACTAGAACTAGTCAGGGTTGGAGATTAACTAAGGGGGTTGGAGATAAACCTGCTGCGCGTCCTAAAGTTGTTCTTTTAAATGCAGAAGCGCCTTTAGTTTTAACAGAACTTAGAAGTAAGTTATCTGCTATGAGTAGAAATGCTAACAAAGCAACTGAGCCATCACTACAGTACGACCAAGGAGTTCTTATAAAACTTCAGCAAGCTGTTCTTGATAGCCTAACTAGAGGATCTGATGGTGTAGACCCTGCTCTAAGAGAGGTTTATATAGCTGCTACCGCTTTTACTAAAAAGAAGCACAATGCTTTAACTAGAGGCACTTTAATACCTTCTGTTCGTAAAGCTCCTCAGGAAAGAAAGTTAGGTAAGCTATTAGGGAAAGACACTAAAGATCAAGAAGACATTGCTGTTGCAGCAAGTGAGCTAGAAAAAGTCTTTAACGTAGCACCTGTGACTCCTGAAGCTAAATCAGCAGCACTTAAGAACGCAGAGCAATATTTGTTAAATAAGTTTTCAAAGGAAGTTGATCCTACAGATTTAGCGACCTATGATCTATTCCTAGCTAATCACAGGGATTGGATCAGAAAGTTCCCTGAGATAGGTAGTATTATTAAAGATGCACGAAAGAAAGCTAAAGCACAAGGAGTAGTTGTGCAGAACGCCTTAAAAGCACAAGAGGCTAAGAGACTTGACGAGTTTTCTACTATAGCAGGTGCTAATCCAGAAAGAGTAATGGAGACGATACTTCACAGTGCTAACCCTTCTCAAACCTCTGCTAGGTTTAAGCGTCTAATAAGCGGAAACAAAGTAGCCTTAGAAGAGTTTAAAACAGCAATCTCTACTAAAATAGCTGCTGAGTCTTTAAGGATGGTAGACAAACAGGTTGCGGGGGCTGGTAGACAAGAAGTGATACAGCCTGATTCTTTCAGTGTAGTCCTTGACAGGCTTGGCCCTTTAACAAAACAGTTTTTAAGTAAAGCAGAAATGGCTAACTTAGAAAGAATACATAATTACTCAAGTGTTATAATGAGAGACTTACAAACCTCCGTTGCTAAAGGGACTCCTCCATTTACGGCATCTACACTAGCATTAGAGTTTCTAGCTAAGTTAGGTGCTTTAAGAGCAGTGAGTGCTGTTACAGGTTCACAGTCTATTGTATTGTCTGGTGTTGTTTCTAAAGGAGCCACAGAGGGGGTTAGACGTTTATCAGTAGACCAGACCAAGGCAGTGATGAAAGAGGCTTTTAAAAATGAAGAGCTTATGAAAATACTTCTGAGTCCCAACATAACTCAAAAACATCTTGAAGCATTACAGAATCCCAATAGGATTAGGACGGGACGTATCTTGTTCAATGCTGTTACAGAGAGATTTACAGAAGATGTAGATGAGTTAAACACACTACAGACACAGTAGTAACAAAAAGCCCCCTAGGTTTCTTTCTTAGCTCCTAGGGGGCTTATGTACACTACAGTATACATTGTACAACATACACTACACTATTTCACATGTACCACCTACACAGGCTAACTCTTGACTGCCTGTTGTATTATCCTCTTGTTCAAAATGTACAAGGTCATTCCAATCTACACCTTTAGGCATCCCTGCTAGTAACCTTTTGTATTCTTCAGCACTGATGTCCTCATAGGGGGCTTGCTGATACACATGATCACTCACTGGCAACAAGCTGATGCCGCTAACGGTATCAAAGTTTTCCCATATCCACTGTGCTACTTGCAGGAACTCGTCATCCGTGTAATATACAGTGATGCTTGGTTTATGCTCACACCAATGATCTTGGTAAGCCTTCCACAGCTTTAACTGCTCCATAGCGCCTACTTGTTTCACAGTCACTGAACCTTTAGGGGATTTCACAGGAAAACCAAACACCAAGGATTCCGTAGACATTACATCTTGTTCTACTGGGAATCCTGCGGCTTGCATAAAGACTGCCAGCGGGTCTTTCTTATCCGAACGTACTCTTCTAATGTAGTTGTCAGAGAAACGAGGGTGAATGCCAGAGGCAGAGTCAACAAGCTGAGATACAGTACCGCTTGGCTTAACACATGTAATAGCCACAGACTGATTAACACCAAGCTTCTCAGCCCATTTCTTGTTGGTAACGACAGCCACTCTTTTAAGGTCTTCAAGGTTTTCATTTAGTCTATCCGTACAATGGTTAAGTAAATTGTTATCCATGATACCTGTTAAGCTGACACCTAGTAACGCCTCTTCCTCTGTGTTCCTCTTCCAAATAGCCCTCAAGTATCTGAAGTCAGTCAAGGTGGACTGTAGTGTGCCTATGATCGCTGCAATCTCTACTTTCTTCTTGAGTGTTGCTACTGTATCATCTGCACGTACAACCACCTCAGACAGGTTACAGAACTGATTACTCCGCAAGATAATCTCAGAGCATGGGTTAGTACCAAAGTCCTGCTCTGCGTCCCTACGTCCGTTCTTAGCCGCTATCTTCTGTGCCGCTACTCGACTAAAGATACCACGCTCTCCTGCCTTAGACTCGTACATGGTCTGCATCTCAGATAGGAAGGACTCAAAGTCAGGCTTCTCTGTGTACGCTACGCTGTTATTAGCAAGCCTACGATGCCCTTCAGTTCTCCACCAATCTCCTGACTTAGCTTTAGCCATGCGAGGGTCAGACAAGTTAGACAAGCTAATTAATGCTGAACGTCTTACGCCTCCAACAACCACAATATCAGCTATCTTACAGCAGATGTCATGACATTCAATGCTTGTCAGCTTACGACCTTTAGCTTTCTGAAAGATCTCTACGCAGAAGTTAAACAAGTCAACCAAAGGCTCTGGCCCACTAGCTCTACCACCAAAGGTCTTGAGTCTTTCACCTGCTCCTCTAACTCTACTCACATCCCACTGTGGTATCTTACCAGCATACAGCATAGCAATAAGCTCACGGAATGCTGAAGCCCATCCAATCTTACTATCACTGACAACAATCACGCTATCGGTAGGGTGGAATGTCTCAGCTATTACAGGTAGCTTGTTAATAAAGTTACGTTCAACACTAAAGCCTACACCAGTACCGCACATAAGTACATACATTAGTTCATCAAAGCTGCGAGGTGAGTCAATGTGTAAGTAGCTACAGTTGAAGCCAGCTACGTTGTCCTTAGCTAACGCTGGCCCTGCTGTCATCATACAGCGCATACTGGGCATTACTTCTAGGTTGTAGATAGCGTCATAGATCTTCTTGCCCTCCTTTACTGTGATCTGCTCACGATCACGCCAGAATTGTACATAGCGGAAGACTGTCTCAGCCCAAGTCTCCCTACGGTTATGCTCAGGTATCCAACGCGCATAGCGGCTCTTGTGTATAAACTGTTGATACTGATCCATTAATTGTTCTCCTTGGTTACGATGTCTGTAAGCTTGTTTAAATACCACTGTGCTTTCCTTAAGTCCTCTACCTGCTTACCCTTGTAGTCATAACGCCAAAGGTACTTCATGGTGTTGCCTTTGAGATAGCCCTTAAAAGCTACTGAGGACATGGACTCTTCAATGGCTTCTATACACTCAATGTTTCCTGTGTTGTAGTGTATAGGCCTGTTGATCACATCCTCTCCCCAATCAAGGTCTTGAGTACAACCTTCCTTTACAAGCATCTCGTGTGCCTCTTCCATTGCTGGGTCAATCCATTTGTTAAAGATAGCGTTTGCTTTATCATTCGCTCTCTCTATAGCAGGGTGTGCCTTACGTAGTCTGTCCCAATCCTCTGGTGTTGCATCATTAAGTCTCATCTATTGTATCCCCTTCCAATTTAAAGTCTTCAGCAATCTCATCAAAGTCTCTGATAAGCATATGTTCAAAAGCTTCCAGTAAATCTTTGGTGCTTATCCCCAGCATCTCAATCACCAGCAGCTCATCCGCATTTACTATAATCTTCTCTTTAAGTTCCTCTAAGGTTAAAGACATTGTTTTCCCTTTATATATTTAGTCAGTTCCTTTGCCGTGTCTAGTGTATAATGCTTAAAGCCGTTCTTAACACACCACTCACCCATTGTAATCTTACCGCCCTTCCTTACCTTCTTGTTGGGATTGCTTAGGACAAACACTAGTTCCCAGTTGTCGAGACTATCTCGCACCGCTGTATACTTCTGTGTATCTCCTGCCCTAAAGAACCCCTTGCATTCTATCAGTACCTTCTTTTGCTCATGTACAAAGTCAGGTATGTACTTTCTATGTGTCGTGTAAGGTAAGCTGTAAGGCTCAAACAAGTACTGACCATCTAGCTTCTCTGATAAACTCTTCTCTAGTCCTGATCTAAACTGAGTCATTCAGCGTCTCCTCTATCGTCAGCCTGTGAAAGCTATCCCAATCCCTACGCATATAGAGCAAGTTCCAGCATGTCTCCAGACGCTCCTTCCAATCTTCAGGGTGAGCCTTTTGCCATGCTTCCTGTACCTTAGCCAGCATCTTAGGCTTACGTACATCAGCCAGTAGCTTCTCTGCTTTCTTAGGGCCAATACCTACAAGACCTTGAATTCTGTCAGTAGAGTCTCCTGTAAGCATCTGTATGCACATCTTGTAGTAGCCTTGATCTTCACATATATAGTATACAGTTTCTTTATTAAAGTTGTAATGCCAACCCTCTACCATGTCAATGTCTTTATCTATATGTGCTATGACAAAGTGTTCCTTAGCATCTAAAGCTTCCTGCGCCCATATACTGACTACATCATCTGCCTCACAACCGTCTGACTTATGGTGGCCTAAGCTGTAGGCGTACTCATTAATTGCCTTGCGTCTTTCCGTAAGCTTGGGATCAGGGTCTTCTTCGCCTTGTTGTTTTCGGTTGTTCTTATAATCCTCAGCTATCTCATAACGAAAATTACCTGAGCCTTTGATAGCTACGAACACTTTACTACTACAAGTGTCCCATCCTATCTTCTCTATCTCCTCATCATAATACTTCTTAGCTGTCTCTAAACTAATGCCCTTCATAGCTATCCTGTAGATAATTGAATCAGCATCAATGAAGCATTTGTCAAATGGCTTACCCTTTGGCTTATTCATTCATATCTCCCAAGGCTGAATCAATGTACCACTTGGCTGTCTCTACGTCACACTTGAACCACTCGTTACGTTGTTCGTAAGCATTGCCTAGTAGAGCGTGAGACATGGACTCAAGACGCCTACGGTCTGTTGTAGTTACCGTATGCTCGACCACATAGTCACGGAAGGGTGAGGACGTTTGATACTGATTAGCTCTGTCCTGTGTATCAATAGCCATCCCTACCTTGACCCAACCTTTCCATGCGGGGTTAGTGATGATGTACACCTGACCCTCTAGGCTCGTGTCATAGTTAGCTAAGGAGCTAAATGCTGCCTCTTCAAAGCCCTTGTAGCGTCCAGCTTTGTGCAATGGGTGTGTCTTAGGGATGTACTTACCATCCACCCACATGCGTGTATTCTGTCTAGCCTGTTGGGAGTCTGCTTTCCTACGTCCACCATCAACACCATTTAAATACCACCACTCCCCTTCTTCAAACACATAATCACCGCCTCTTGTGTTAGTAGGGTTAGTGGGTGTCTGCCCATGTGTCTCCGACTTTGTAGTCACCAGCGAGAGGGCAGTTGAGGTTGTAGTAAGTCCCTGCGGCTTGCATACAGCTGGTTGCAAGTCTCCCAAAGACATCTGCTTTTCCTGCTCTAACTTCAGTTTGGATTTCATCATGTATATTCCCTATAAAGTTATAGTCTATACCCCATAGTATAGCATATTCATTAAGTAAACACAACGCTTTCTTCATTACAATAGCACCTGATGACTGCAATAAAGTATTCAATGCCGCGTGTGCTGATCGTACATAGACCCTTCGCTTATCCAATCCAAGAACATAGCCTCTTCCAGCCGCCACTCCAACTCGTTCTCGTAGGCTTGCAAGAGCTGGCGTATTTCTAAGGAACTCTTCTTTAAGTCTCTTACCATCACGCTTAGTTCCTCCAACGATACTTCCGATTTTCTCGTCACCAGCCCCATACAAGAAAGCGTAGATGAAAGTCTTTGAAAGATCTCTAGTTTCAAGGCCAGCAGCCAACTGATTTGCCGTGTGAATGTCTCCGTTGAGTATTTCATTAGTGTATCCCTCGTCATTCATGTAATGAGCCAGCATTCGCAGCTCAAGTCCGCTTGCATCCATACCTACCAACTTGTATCCCTCTGGCACAATCCACACATCTCTGCACTCTCTGCCATAAGGTGATTTAATTGCTGGAATCTGGCCCATGTTAGGACTAGAGTGTGTCATGCGTCCCGTTACTGCCCCATTGGGGTTGACGTACCCATGTACTCTACCGTCCTTCTTAACCGCCTCTATCCAGCTCTGAACCTGTGCGATACGCTTCTGTATCATAAGGTACTCGCCTATCAATACCGCCTGTGGTATACCCTTAACTTCCCTAAGGACTGACTCGTCAACAATGGCCTGTCCTTTCTCAGTAAACTGCTTAGGTTTCCAGCCAAAGTACTGTAAGTGTCTGCCTATCTGTTGTCGTGACCCTAGGTTAAACATAGGGAAGTCAATGCGGCTAAAGGGTGCTACCGCTGTTTCCCATTGCTCTCCTAGGAACTTGAGTCCAACGACACTAATCTCGCCATCTTTCTTAATCTTAGGTGTAACTTGTTTGATGAATGTAGGCAATGGCTTGAATACCTCGTGTACCTTATCCTCAAGGTCGTACTTCTTCTCCTTAAGCTCTGCGAGTAATAAAAAACATTTCTCTTGATCTAAGAGCCATCCTGTTTTAATTTGCTTTGATACAATAGCTTGTACTTGGTGTTCAAGATCAATGCTTTCAGCGCCAAAATCTCTAAGCTCCTGAAGTAGTCTATTGTACACCAGCGTATTAACTCTAACATCCTGTACACAATACTCCACCATATCCTGCGAGAAATTATCCCAATCACTGTAATCACCTTTCGGTTGGTTTAATAGCGAACCCCAGTTCTCTAAGGAATGTCCACCGTCCCTTGATGGGTTAGCTAAACGTGATAGCACTAGGGTGTCCGTAATCTTACACTTGCTAAAATCAGTACCTAATAATCTCTCCAACACTGGTATGTCATAGCCAATTATATTATGGCCTATCACTTCACAGTTATCAAAGCCTAGAAGCCACTCATTGAAGTCAAACAAACTGAAGCCGTGAAACTCAAAGAACTCTTCAGTGCCTACAATGTGAGCAACGATACACCACACCCTATCAGGGTTTAAACCGTTAGCCTCTATGTCAAATACTATTTTCATTAAAACTCCGTCTCATTACCTACTGGACAACTGGTTTCTATCATTCTACCACTGACCTTATCATAATACAGGTAACACGCTGGTCCTGTCAAGCCCACGAACCTATTTTTTAACACTCGTACACAGGTCGTGTTGCGTGTCTCAGGGTCTGCGTGTTGCTGATCTCGCTCTAAGCCAATAACAATGTCACTGAGTTGTGCTATTGCTGCTGAACCTCTCAACTCACCTAAGCTAATCCTGCCACCATCTTCATGCGCCTTTGAGCCACTAGGTCTACGCAAGTGTGATACTAAAAATAGCCCTACACCTGTCTCTTGCACTAGCTTTCTAAGGTTTGTCATAATGCTGTCAATAGCTTTACGCTCGTCACCGTTGTCTTGATCGCTGACCACGATGCTGAGGTGATCCAAGATGATCCACTTGCAGTCCAAGCCTTTAGCCATGTAACGTATGCGGCCTAATAGGTTGTCCTCGCTCGTAGAACCCCAGTGGTCAAACATATAGATACGTCCTGACCCTAACGTCCTGTCCCAGTATCCTTTCTTCTCTTCTTGAGTCACTGTCTTGTCAAGGTGAAGCTGCTTGTTAGCCTCAATGGACATGATGCCCAACGCTGTCTTGGGTATGTCCTCCTCTAACGCTAGGATACCTATGTTGTCCTCAGTAGCTCCAAGCAAGTAATGCTCAAGCTCCCTGACTATCTGTGACTTACCCATACCTGAGCCAGAGGTAATGGTCACTAGCTCCTTAGGTCTAAAGCCGTGGGTGTACTCATTCAGGCATGACCACGGATAGTCAATGGACTTCACGTTGGACTGCTTGATGATCAGATCCCAAGTCTCATTACCTGCCACGATACCGTCAGGCTGATAGGTCTTAGCGTTCCACCACTCCTTAACAAAGTCCTGCACCTTACGAGCCTTGAGCATGTCCCCTGCATCCTTCATGGGCAGTGTGACATTCTTGGCCTTGTTGGGGGTGAACAAGTCCAGTACTGACCTTGCGGCCTCTTGTCCAGCCTTATCATTATCAAAACATATGACCACGCTATCAAAGGACTCAAGCCACTCTAGGTTAGCCTTGATGTCTTTGGCGGCACTGGCCGCGCCTGATCTAATGGATACAACGGGCCACTTACCGTCAAACATTTCATTGACTGCGAGTGCGTCTGCTTCTCCCTCTACTACTGTAATGTATTTACCACCTGCCTTAAATGCTTGCTGACCAAACAGCCCTGCATTGTCAAAGGAACCCGTGGCATAGAATTGCTTGTTCTCTACAATCCGTACCTTAGTCCCTGTAGCCACGCCTGTATCTTTATCGTGGTAAGGGTAGTGGTGCTTAGTTATCGTCCCGTCAGTGCCGTACTCAACCGTGACACCATAACGCTTGGCCGTGTCTTGGTTGATCCTACGATCAGGGATTGCCGCTATTACACCTGTCATCTCTAATGTCCTTGCGCTTGTCGCGGGTTTATGGTTTGGTATTGTACCGTCTCCATGCTCGTAGTGTGAACAGCCACCCGAAAAACAGGTGGCGTGTCCATCGGAATAACGAGCCAGATTGTTGGATGAGCCACACGATGGGCATGGCTCATGTCTAACAAAGGTTGACTCTTCCATAGTCATTATCAGAAGTCCTCACCACCTTCCTGCTCCGCAACTTCCAGTACCTTAATCTTATTCAGATAAGTACCTGTCCCGTGTACAGGATGAGGCTGACCCTCTGCCCATAACAAGCGCACCTTAGACCCTCGACCAATTCTACCTGCAAAGGGCTGACCATCTACATCCATTACTGGCACATCATACTTGGTGCTGAACTTGCGCTGCTTTACTCCTTCATACTCTCGCATCTTGATGCCCATACCAGACAAATTATCTGCGGTGTCTTCATCAACACTAATGACCACTGAGTATTTACCTGTAGACTGACCCTGATACATCTCATGAGTGTCTAGGTTCTCAAACGCTATTGTACCTTCTACTACTGCCATAATTACTACTCCTAGTTGTTGTGATACTACTTAAGTATCGTTTGGTTTAAACTTTAATTATAATCTTTAAAGTATTTCTATCGCTTCTTAAGAATATTATATCATCAGTTATCACTCTTGTCAAATATATATTCATCCTTATTGTATGACTCATTAAAACCATCCATAAGGGCATCGTTTGAGTGTCTGGCACATTCTCCACATAGGTCTAGGTATGCGCCAGTATTAGCATCTTTCTTTTTTAGTTCATATTCACTCATTATCACATCACATGCTTTACATCTACTCATAACTCTTCTCCTTTACCAAAAGCAAGCATATACTGCTCACGCATTACATTAATGTCCTGAGCATAGTATTCATCCCTAACCTGCCTAGTGACTCTCTGTGTCAGTTCAGATAGCGACATACAGTATACTTGATACTCTACTAGCTCGTCTACCATATCCTGCGCTGTAGGCTCTATCCAATCATTGCAAGGCTCGTCATATCCTATTAGACCCTCTTTAATCCTGCTCACTGTATACTCTCCCAAAAGTTATTAAAATGAACGGTAAGTATAGCAGTATGCCCTCAAAAGGTAAAGCACTTACTTCTTCCGTTTCCTTGTTCATTGTCCAAACTGCGCGACTATCTGCAAACTCAAGGAACAAGCCGCACCCGTTAATCAGTTCTATTGATAAGTGTCTACCGAATATAATCATTCTACTTCTCCTTTTACTGGTAGTGCTTGTTTAATATCAGTAGCACACTCCGCTTCCAAGACTAACGGTTTACATAACTCCTTGCACCATTGCTTAAGCGTTAACCTTGTATTCATCCAAGATTTCCACATCTGTTTTTCGTCCATCGTATCTATTAATCTAGCCATCTTTCTCTTGCTCCTCTTTACGTTTAATGTCTGCGAGTGCCATTGCTATCTCATAAGGTTGCATAGGCGGGTAATCATCTTCGTCAATCAGCTCCTCATCACCATGCAAATAGTCCTCACAACTGCCATTCCATCCACCTATGTTCATACATCACTCCCTAAAATAACCACTATAAATGTATACCATACCATTGTCAACAACAGGCCACCGCAACCTAATGCCGTCCAGCCAATAGCCGCAACAAGAAACTGCTCTCTCTTTTGCTTACTTAACTCGCGTTTTGTTAGTATCTTTCTCGCATTATTCATAATACACCTCGTATATGGCCCTGTATTGCGTTCTAAGAGCCTTTAGCTTAATTTATGGGCTACCCTACTGGTTACCCTTATACTTGCTTAGACGTTCATTCTGTATAATTAGCTCACTTTGCCAGACTGCCCAACATGCGCCAATTAATACCAATGCGGCCATTAATTCCATTATTATTTGCATAATTTAGCTCTCATAATAGATTGACTCCCAATAGATAGACAAGCGTTATTGTACACCATGTACAAATTGCAACTGTCAACCAATCCATCTTGCGCTTGTTCATTGTGTCACCTCTATAGTCTGTATTAGGTTTTTAATTTGTTTGAGCATACTAACGCCATGAGCGGGATATGCAACATGTTTTACTGTTTTATTCCAACATGCTCTACATGGTCCACATTTGCCCTCGCGTGTACCAGCCTCACACAACGTCATTACAGGCGTTAGATACTCGCGGCTGGGTATAATTGTGCTAGTGTTGGCCGCTTGTATCAATTCACCTGTCACGCTATCGCTGGACAATCTAACAACTACATTCGGTAGCTTTTGCATATCAGCAAGTACAGGCATAAACTTTTTAAACTTATGCATACGCGTTGGTAGCCAATGATTGCACCAAGGAGTAGCGGCCATAACTGACAATATCTTTTTAGCCAACCGTAGGTCGTAAACATCGCCTGAATCAAACCACCTAAAATAGCGATCATTGTCTAATTCCGCAACCATTACAGCTACCCAGTCCGCTTGTTGCCAGTCCTCGCGATTATGCTCCCTTGGTGCTTTTACGTTGGGAAACCTATAGTTACCTGTAGTGGCATAGCAACCCTTACAAGCTGGCACTAGATCGCCCTTGCTATCCTTAGACGCTGGACAAGTATCAAGTGCTTGCAATGACCATGAACGACAAGGCATCTTGCTGGGTCTGCTAAATTTTGGTTGTGCATTCATGAATTTAACCATATTATGCCTCCTCCTCTGCTCTCGAACCCGTATCAATTAACCATTCTGCTTTTGTTTCTTTAGCTTTAATATACGCATCGTGCCATGTGGCTAAACCCTCTGTTACTCTGGGATCACGCAACACCACCTCGCGGCTCCGTTTAACAAAGGCTTCACCTACAAGTTTCTTTGCAAATTCTAGGACCGCATTGCCTTTCTTTTCATAATCTTCGCCTATAGACCAACAAGATGAATCTTTACCGCCTGAGGTATCTATATAAGCTAAAGTCTTCCAGTGTTGTGATTCGGTTGATAATTTTAAATCTTCGAGCCTACCTTGTATTAGTATCTCTAGCTTATTCATAATGACTACCTTTAGTTGATAATGATTCTCATTTACAAGGGTTCCTTTCCCTTGCCTCTTGCACCCATTATAGAGCCTTATCAGCTACATGCTAATGCTTTGTGTGCATGACCTTAATAAACTATATGCATCTAATGCATAACCTACATGCTACCTTCTATCACACGCGCCCGTGTACGCGAGTACTACATACTGTCAGCAATGTCAACCACTATTATTCTCAAGCATAGCCCATTGATAATGTCAACAACTGTTTCATCATGTATACCTTAGGGTATCCACATGCACACTCACACTTCCCTTATGCAATACCCGTGCCAACAATGGGCCGCATGTATAACCTGTGTATAACTTATGCACAACATGCGGACCCTGTGGGTAACTATGTGCAAAACCTGTGGATAACTTTGGGGACGGGGGGCGCTGGGGGTATCGCAGGATTGTTACTGTACCCGCCAGTATACAAAATAGTAGGAAATTGGGATTGACACCTGTATCCTCATGTGTACTGTAAGTCTTTGTTATATATAAGTAAACATAGGTCGCCCACAGGGATGACACAAGCTAACAAAAGGGACATGGGAATAACTTTAATAATATAGTAAATAAAGCTTGACTTAAGGGCTTAGATATGATATAATAACTAGTATAATAAAGAGATAAAGATAACCAAGCGCCTTAAGACTACTTAACGGAACACTTTAAGATTAAACTTTAAAGAATATAATTAAAGTATATCCTAAAGTATACTTAAGTATACTTAAGATAACCAAGGGATATATTTTGAGTAGCGAAAAGCAATCTAAAGAGGGTCAGTCCGCGAAGCGGATTGGGCGGCCAAAAAAGAAAGATGTTGTGTCAAAGACAACAGGCTCCCGTAACAAGGTAGGTCGTCCTAAAGGTGATGCTTCAATCATCAACGACTATAAAGCTAGGATGCTTGCTTCCCCTAAGTCTAGGAAGGTCTTGGATTCTATATTGTCAGCAGCCTTGGACGATGATCATAAGAATCAAGCAGCGGCTTGGAAGTTGTGTATGGATAGATTACTGCCCGTTAGCTACTTTGAGAAAGATAAGGCAACTGGTGGAAAGAGTGCAATCAATATATCAATCACAGGCGTGGGTGGAGAAACTACTATCATCTCAGGCGGTAACGAACAAGAACCCATTGAAGGGGACTACACTGATGTCGAGCATTGATCAAGAGCTAAAGTACTTTGCTAAAGCAGAGTTTGCCTGTCAGTACACAGGTGAGAATGAAATTAAAAATGATTTCTTAATAAAACTTGATAGCTTGCGCGATGTCTGTGGTTTCCCTTTTATAATAACAAGTGGTTTTAGATCAAAAGACCATCCCATTGAACGAAGCAAGGAAAATTTAGGAACTCATGCCCAAGGTATTGCCGCAGACATTAAAGTTAGCAACGGAACACAGCGTTACAAGATTGTTGAGGAAGCTATTAAAATGGGCTTTTCAGGAATCGGAGTTGCTTCTAACTTTATTCATGTTGACATCCGCGACTTGGACACTAACGAGTCTCCTGTAATGTGGACGTACTAGTTTGGCTGATTTAGAGGTAAAACTATTACCTTGGCAGCAAACAGTATATGAAGACAAGACACGCTTTAAGGTTATAGCAGCAGGTAGACGTACAGGTAAGTCACGACTAGCTGCATGGGCTTTAATACTTAATTGTTTGTCAGCCAAGAAAGGTCAGGTGTTCTACGTTGCCCCTACACAGGGTCAGGCTAGGGACATTATGTGGCAAATGCTTCTTGAGCTTGGACATGCTGTCATTGCTTCCAGCCATGTTAATAATCTACAGATAAAGTTTGTCAATGGCGCACTCCTGACACTCAAGGGAGCCGATAGACCAGAGACAATGCGTGGTGTCAGCCTTAAGTTCCTTGTTATGGATGAGTACGCAGACATGAAGCCAGAGGTGTGGGAGCAGATCCTGCGTCCTGCACTTGCGGATCAAAAAGGTGATGCAATGTTCATTGGTACGCCAATGGGTCGGAATCACTTCTATGATCTATACCAATACGCTAGTATTAGTGAAGACGATACATTTGTTGGCTATCACTTTACAAGCTTTGATAACCCCTTGCTAGATCCTGAAGAGATTAGAGCTGCTGAAAAATCAATGTCAGCCTTCTCTTTTCGACAGGAATTCATGGCATCTTTTGAGGCTCACGGTAGCGAGCTGTTTAAGGAAGATTATGTTAAATTTAGTGAAGAAGAGCCTAACGATGGTGACTATTACATTGCTGTCGATTTGGCAGGATTTGCAGACGTACAGAAAGTCACTACCAAAACTAAGCGTCTTGACCAAACGGCTATTGCTGTGGTTAAAGCGGGTACTGAAGGTTGGTGGGTTGCTAATATCATACATGGGCGATGGGGCGTTGAAGAGACTGCCAGAAAAATCTTTGAAGCAGTCAGAGACTACAGACCTTTAGCCGTAGGGATTGAGAAAGGCGCACTAAAGAACGCTGTACATCCTTACCTAAACGATCAAATGAAGAAGAACCAACGGTTCTTTAGAGTTGAAGAGCTTACACACGGCAATAAGAAGAAAGTAGACAGGATTGTGTGGGCTTTGCAAGGTCGTTTTGAACACGGCAACATTTCCTTAAACAAAGGTAGTTGGAATAGTCAGTTTTTAGATGAGTTATTTCAGTTTCCTAATCAATTAGTCCACGATGACTTGATAGACGCACTGGCATATATAGATCAACTTGCAAAAGTTTCCTATGCTTTCGACTATGAAGAAGAAGACTACGAATTCCTAGACAAATACGCAGGGTATTAACTATGCTAGAAGATACAGAGAACTTTGCTACAGAACAAGACCTAGAAAACTGGGTAATACAGAAGTGTGATGGGTGGCGAGATCACTTTGAAGATAATTATTCACAAAAGTTTGATGAATATTACCGTCTGTGGCGTGGTCATTGGTCTGCTGAAGATCGCACTCGAGCCTCAGAGCGTTCTAAGATCATTTCCCCTGCATTACAACAAGCAGTTGAGTCTTCAGTAGCAGAGTTAGAGGAAGCTACCTTTGGTCGTGGCAAATGGTTTGATATTAAAGATGATATACATGACCAACAGCCTGAAGATATAGTTATGTTGCGTCAGCACCTTGACGATGACTTTAAAAAGAATAAAGTGCGTAAGGGCGTTGCTGAATGCTTAATTAACGCTGCTGTTTTTGGTACAGGTATTGCTGAAGTAGTGTTAGAGGAAGAAAAAGAAATGGCACCCGCTTCTCAGCCTGTTATGGGTGGTGAGTTACAAGCAGTAGGTGTAACAATCCGTGACCGTACCTGCGTTAAACTACGTCCTGTAATGCCTCAGAACTTCCTTATTGACCCTGTAGCTACTGATATTGATTCAGCTTTAGGATGTGCTATAGATGAGTTTGTATCTTCACATTCAGTAGAACAGTTACAGGAAAGTGGTGTATATCGTGATGTTGATGTTTCTTCGTCAGCTACTCCTGACTTTAATATAGAGCCAGATCAAGACTTAACTCGCTATGATGATGATAAGGTACGACTTACTAAGTACTATGGTCTTGTACCGCGACATTTGCTTGTAAAAGCGATGGCCGATAAAGATTCAGAAGATGAAGTTGTTGAATTAGACGGAGAAGAGGATAGTTCTTATTACGTGGAAGCTGTTGTTGTTATAGCTAATGGCGGTACATTGCTTAAAGCTTCTGAAAATCCTTACATGATGCAGGATCGTCCAGTAGTGGCATTCCCATGGGATGTAGTCCCTAGCCGTTTCTGGGGCAGAGGAGTATGTGAGAAAGGCTACAACAGTCAAAAGGCGTTAGACGCTGAACTACGCGCTAGGATAGACGCTCTTGCCTTGACCATACATCCTATGATGGCAATGGATGCTTCCCGTATGCCTAGAGGCGCTAAACCTACAATCCAGCCAGGAAAAACTATATTAACCAATGGCAACCCGTCAGAGATACTACAGCCATTTAACTTTGGTCAAGTCAATCAGATTACCTTTGCACAAGCACAAGCTTTACAAACAATGGTGCAGACAGCCACAGGCGCTATTGATTCCGCTGGCATAGCTGGTTCCATTAATGGTCAGTCTACTGCTTCAGGTGTCTCTATGTCACTAGGTGCTATTATTAAGCGTCACAAGCGTACCTTGATTAACTTCCAAGAAGCATTCCTAATACCTTTTGTTACTAAGGCAGCATGGCGTTATATGCAGTTTGAGCCTGAGATGTACCCAGTAGCTGACTACAAGTTCCATACGTCTAGCTCACTAGGTATTATTGCTCGTGAGTACGAAGTTACTCAGTTAGTACAGCTGCTACAAACTATGTCTCCAGACACTCCTATGTATCCTAAGCTGGTCATGTCTATTATTGATAACATGAACCTAAGCAATCGTGAAGAGCTTATTAAGGTACTTGAGCAAGCTAATGCTCCTAACCCTGAAGCTGAACAAGCGGCACAACAAGCAGCACAACAGGCACAGGAAGCTCAGCTGGCTTTCCAAGCTTCACAGTCCGCTGCACTTAATGGTCAAGCACAAGAGTCAGCTGCAAGGGCGCAAAAACTTACTGTTGAAGCGCAGGTCATACCACAAGAGCTTGAGATTGATCGTATCAAAGCTGTTACAACTAACCTTAAAGCAGGTGATGCAGACGATAAAGAGTTCCAAAAACGTATTGAAATATCCAAGCAAATGCTTAAGGAAAGGGAAGTAGCTGCTAGAGAGGGGAAAGTACAAGGTGCCTAAAAATACTCCAGCAAAAGGCAAGGCTAAGGTTAAGATTACAGCTAAAGGTAAAAAGATTAGCTATGGTCAATCAGGCAAAGCTAAAGACGGAGGTTCAAGGGTAAAAGCAGGTACATCTAAAGGTGATGCGTACTGTGCTAGAAGCCTTGGTATTAAGAAGGGCCTATCTAAAGATAAACAAAACGACCCAAACACACCTAACAACTTATCACGAAAGCGCTGGAAATGTTCTGGTGCTAAATCTAGGAGAAAATAAAATGCCAATGGGTATAGGAACATACGGAACTAAAGTAGGAAGACCACCTGCTAAAAAGAAGCCAGTTAAAAAGAAAAAAGTAAAAAATAAATAGCTTGACTTTAACAGTCTACTGTGGTATAATAGGTAGGTACATTACTTAAATAACTGTCCTAAGGGAGAAACAGTAAATGATTGATAAAGAACTAGAACAATATTATAACACATACCGCGACCTATTTGCAAATGAAGGTTTTAAACTTTTAGTACAAGATCTTACAAATAACGCAAATGTTATTAATTCGGTTGAAGCAACTAAAGATAGTAACGATATGTACTTCCGTAAAGGACAACTGTCCATTATCGCAAATATTATTAATTTAGAAGCTCAGATTGAAGCAGCCGAAGAAAGTATACAAGCAGAGGAAGCCACAGAAGAAGCAGAAGCAGCCTAATGGCCTTGCTATTTGATTTTGAATGTGAGAACGGCCATGTGAATGAACGCATGGTTGACTCTGATTGTACACACATGCCTTGTCTTGATTGTAAGTCAATGGCTAAAAAACTCATATCTCCTGTTCGTTCTCGACTTGATCCTATATCTGGTGATTTTGTGGGTGCTACTGATAAATGGATGAAGAACAGAAAACAGAAGTTAGAGCAAGAACGCAAGGCCAACTCTTAATAATTAGAAGCTTTGTATAATACACCTCCATAATGAGATTACTCACGGAGTTTAATAATGGCAAGATTAATAGACGAGCGTACTGAAGAAGAAAATCAAAAAGTTGACAGCGGAAATGAAGAAGAAGTAAGTCAGATTACAGAAGCGGAACCTGTTACACAGGAGACTCCCCCACCTGAAGATGACATCCCTGACAAGTACAAAGGAAAAAGCACTGCAGATATTGTACGGATGCACCAAGAAGCTGAAAAGTTACTTGGCCGTCAAAGTAGTGAAGTAGGGGAATTACGTTCAGTTGTTGATAACTACATTCAGACACAACTCGACACAACAACACCAGCAACCCAAGAAACTGAAGAAGACATAGACTTTTTCTCTGATCCCGACAAGGCTGTCGAAAGAGCAATTAGGAATCATCCTTCAATTAAACAAGCTGAAGCAGTAACTCAGCAGTATAAGCAGTCAGCAGCACAGTCCCACTTACAGGAAAAACATCCTGATATGAAGACTATACTAACTGACGCTAAGTTTGTTGATTGGATCAAAGGGTCAAAGATTCGTACACAGCTTTTCGCACAAGCGGACACACAGTATGACTACGAAGCTGCTGATGAACTTTTCACTAACTGGAAGGAACGTCAACAGGTAGTAACTCAAACTGCCGTTAATGAAAAAGCTAGTCGTAAAACCGCAGTTAAAGCAGCGTCTACGGGCAATGCTAAAGGCAGTGGAGAAACGGCAAAACGAAAAGTCTATAGACGTTCAGACATTATTAAACTTATGCAGGACGACCCTGAAAGATATTTGTCTTTAAGTGATGAAATCATGCAAGCATATCAAGAAGGTAGAGTCCGTAACTAAACTCTTTTAAGGAAGTATTATCATGGCAACATCAGTATATCCCGCCACAGGCGGTTTCGTAGATAACACAAGCGCAGCGAAGTTCATCCCAGAAATCTGGAGTGACGAAGTTGTTGCTGCATACAAAAGCAATCTAGTACTAGCTAATCTCGTTAAGAAGATGAGCATGACAGGTAAGAAAGGTGATGTTATTCATGTCCCTAAGCCTACTCGTGGTTCCGCTACTGCTAAAGCAGCTAACACAGCTGTAACTGTTCAGATGAACGTAGAATCAGAAGTCTTGATCAACATCAACAAGCACTATGAATTCTCTCGTTTGATTGAAGACATCACAGAAGTCCAAGCTCTTGCTTCTCTCCGTCAGTTCTACACAGGTGACGCAGGTTACGGCCTAGCTCGTCAAGTTGACACTGACCTGATTGACTTGGGTAAGTCTTTTGGAGATGGTGATGGATCTGATTGGGTTCACTCTAACGTCTATAGTTTTGACGGCAGCACAGGTATCCAGACTTATGCACTAGATCAGGTAGCCGCATCTGACGTGTTTAACGATGCAGGATTCCGTGACGCTATCCAGAAGCTTGACGATGCAGACGTTCCTATGGACAACCGTACCTTCACTGTACCTCCTTCATTGCGTAATGCAATCATGGGTGTTGATCGTTATATGTCTTCAGATTTTGTTGAAGGCCGTGGCGTTCAGAACGGTAAGATTGGCAACCTGTACGGAATTGACGTATATGTATCCAGCAACTTGCCTGTCATTGAAGCCGCTGCAGCCAACAGCGCTGGCGGGGCTGTTAAAGCTGCTATCTTGTGTCACAAAGACACTTTGGTCTTAGCAGAGCAACAAGCTATCCGTTCACAAACTCAGTACAAGCAGGAGTGGTTAGGAACTCTCTACACTGCCGATACTTTGTATGGTGTTCAGGTATTGCGTCCAGACGCTGGTATAGTTCTAGCAGTAAACGCTTAGTAACAAACTGGGGGGTTCCAATAGGAGCCTCCCTTTTATTTATATTACTCTTTTGTTTTCCTAGGGGCTATTAATGGCTATATTCAGAGGTGATGGTGGTGCTGGTGATTCCAATACGGATGCTACACTATCGTTAGTAACAGCACAGGCTGTAATAGCGACTACGAAAGCAAGTGATGCAGCAGCAAGTGCTTCAAGCGCTAGTACATCAGCTGTTACGGCAACAAACAAAGCAAGCGCAGCAAGTACATCGGCAACAGCAGCAGCTAACTCAGCTACAGGTGTATCGGACTCTGCTACAGCAGCGGCTAACTCAGCAACAGCAGCCGCCAGTTCAGCAAGCGGCTCATCTACATCAGCATCAGCAGCAAGCACATCAGCATCAGCCGCGAGTACATCAGCGACAGCATCAGCTAACTCAGCAACAGCCTCTGCGTCCAGTGCCTCAGGTGCTAGTACGTCAGCATCCACAGCTACTACCAAGGCTAGTGCGGCAGCCACGTCAGCAAGTGGTGCATCTAGCTCAGCATCTACTGCTACTACCAAAGCATCCGAAGCTAGTACATCAGCTTCAGGAGCAAGCACATCAGCCAGTGGCGCAAGCACTAGCGCGTCAACAGCGTCAACTAAAGCTAGTGAGGCAAGCACTTCAGCAAGCAATGCAGCGACAAGCGCGACAGCAGCAGCCTCTAGTGCATCATCGGCCTCTAACACATTAGCAGCATCAGCACTTAAAGCTAACAACCTATCGGACTTAGCAAGCGCAAGTACAGCTAGAAGTAATCTAGGCTTAGGTAATATAGCTACTACAGCTATCTCTGCTTACGCTACAGCAGCCCAAGGCGCTAAAGCAGACGCAGCTCTAGTAGCGTCTACAGTGTCCACCTATGGCGCTACGCTAATAGATGACGCTAACGCAGGAGCAGCACGTACCACGTTAGGCTTAGGAGATATAGCTACTACAGCTATCTCAGCATATGCAACAGCAGCACAAGGCACAAAGGCAGACTCAGCTTTACAATCTAACTCAACTTTAAACGCAGACAACATGACTGCTGGTACGCTACTTGGCGGCACTTACTAAAGGTATTTAAAAATGGCAACAAAAATAGTAACTAAGAACAGTAGTACTGGCGGTAGCGCACCTTCAGCAAGTGATCTTGTACAAGGCGAGTTAGCGGTTAACGTCACGGATAAGCGTTTGTATACTGAGAATGCTTCAGGCGCTATTGTCGAGCTAGGTACTAATCCTGCAGGCGCTGTAACAATGGCGAGTACTCTAGCTGTTTCAGGTGTTGTAACAGCCAACGCAGACGTAACCTTTGCTAATGGCGCAGATATCATCACGGCTTCAGCAGGAACAAGCAACTTCCGCGCAGGTGTCAACGCAGGTAACAGTATTGCAAGCGGTGGTAATTATAATGTTGTCGTGGGCGATGAGGCAGGTACTGCGCTTACTACTGGTGATGAGAACGTAGCTATTGGGTATGCGGCTTTAGATAATTCTGATGTAGGTTCTTTTAATACAGGCATTGGAAAGTCTGCTTTAGGCAATGATTCAAAAGGCTCAAGAAGCACAGCGGTGGGTAACTCTGCACTGCAAACTCAAAACTTTACTTCAGCCACTAATGCTTATAACTCAGCCTTTGGTTTCAACGCAGGTGGCGCAGTAACCACAGGCACAGACAATACCATCATTGGTGGCCTAGCAGGGGATGCCGCTACTACAGCGGCAGGTATTACAGTTGTAGGCAAGAGTGCAGGTAGTGCAATAACAACAGGTGGAGACAACACAGCTATAGGTAAGCAAGCGTTAAAGTCTACTACTACAGGTACATCTAACGTAGCTGTGGGTAAAGATGCCTTAGAGACGGCTACTACTGCAAGTAATAACACTGCGGTTGGTTTTAAGGCTCTTGAGGCAAACACCACAGGCGCAGGTAATACCGCAGTGGGTGCAATAGCTTTAGACGCAAATACCACCTCAGATGACAATACGGCAGTTGGTTACGCCGCATTAACTACAAACACTACAGGTTCTAATAATACGGCAGTTGGAAGAAGTGCTTTAGCACTAACAACTACAGGTTCAGATAACACTGCTGTGGGTCGTATAGCGTTAGACGATAATACAACGGGTGCAAACAATACGGCAGTTGGTTCTTCAGCTTTAACCGCAAACACCACAGGCGCACAAAACGTAGCTAGTGGTACTCTTGCTTTAGCACAGAATACTACAGCAAATGATAATACCGCAGTAGGTTATCAGGCATTAACAACAAACAGTACAGGAGCATCTAATACTGCCATAGGTAAAAATTCTTTAGCAAACAACACTACTGCCGCTAACAATACAGCAGTGGGCTTTAACTCTTTAGGCGCAAACTCCACAGGCGCAGAAAACACGGCGATGGGTGCTGAAGCTGGTGATGCAATTACTACTGGCGCAGAGAATGTTGCCGTTGGTTATAGTGCTTTATCAAACACAACCACAGCTAGTTTTAACACCGCAGTAGGTAAGTCCTCTTTAGGCTCAAATACTACAGGGGCTAACAATACAGCAGTTGGTAAATCAGCAGGAGCCGCAAACACCACAGGCACATATAACACATCAGTGGGTTCATTAGCTTTAGAGAGTACAACAACGGGTATTTCAAATACTGCGGTGGGTGGACAGGCACTACAAACCAACACCACTGGCGACTACAACGTGGCTATGGGAGTCAATGCACTTGATAAGAATACTACAGCAAATAACAATACAGGTATAGGCGCGGGAGCTTTAGCCGCAAACACCACAGGTGCTAATAACGTAGCAGTCGGCACTGATGCTTTAGACGCAAACACCACTGCGGATAATAATACTGCAGTTGGTTATGGTTCTTTAGGCCTAAACACCACAGGCACAGCAAACGTAGCAATGGGCTTTGGAGCGTTAGATGCTAACACCACAGCCTCTAACAACACAGCCTTGGGTTTTAACGCTTTAACCACTAACATAACAGGCGCTAACAACACTGCTGTTGGAACATTCGCTTTGCAGACAGCGACAGGTTCAGGGAATATTGCCGTGGGTATGGACGCAGGAGACTCCGTAACTAGTGGACAGTTTAATGTATTGCTTGGAGAGAACGCGGCTAGTGCCACTACAAACCTTACAACGGGTACTGGTAATTGTTTAGTTGGTTATCATAGCTACACAACGGCGGCTTCTTCGGACTATGCAAACGGGTTTGGGTTTAGTGTTGGGGCAGAAGCGGGGTACACAACAGTTGGACAGGGCGTCGCAGATATCAGAGCCGCACACGGTAACGTAACATGGGCAACAGTATCTGACGAACGCTACAAGAAAGACATTGTAGACTCTACAGCAGGTTTGTCTTTCATTAATGCTCTACAGCCTCGTACCTTCAAGTACAAGAACCTTGGCGAACTACCTGAAACCTTTAATGCTTATAAAGCTGACTCTACCAAAGTCTTTAAAAACTCTGACACCAACCACGGCTTTATAGCCCAAGAAATCAAAGCGGCTATAGATGCTGACAGTAGCATTAAAGATGGCTTTAGACTTTGGGACGACAGAGAAGATGGATCACAGGAAGTAGCAGAAGCCGCATTAATACCAATCTTGGTAAAAGCAATACAAGAACTCACCGCACGAATCACAACCCTAGAAGGATAATAACCATGACAGACCGTACAGACGCAGAACTAGCAGTAGACTTCACAGCAATGGGACACAGCATTGCATTGATTACAGACGTAATCGCAGGAAACAGCATGGCAGAAGATGATGCCGCAGATAGGCAGGACTGTGTTGATCGTAACACTCAGCACCTTGAGCTTATGAAAGCTAAGAGCGATTGGGGTAGTGAGAGTTTTACCGCTACTGACTCAGCTATCTCAGCAGGTAATGGCTACACCGCATCATGAGTTATTTAATAGACCTGTATGTACTTGCAACTTCACTAGTGACTATCGCTAGTGTTGTTTGTAACTACACAGACACGCCTAAGGACGATGCGCTTGTAGCTAAAGCGTATAAGTTACTTGAGCAGTTTGCATTCTTAGGTCACAAGGGAAAGCAGTAACCCTATGAAAGGTGCATTAATTCTCATTTTAATGTTTTTTTTTGCAACTGCATTGGGTCAAGAAGAACCAATGGGCGATACGGACTCAACCAACAATCAAGATGGTAATTTAAACACTAACACCGTTGGTTCAACCGTTAGTTCTAACAACCAAAGTAAAGATGAAAGTGTTTCCAATACTTACAATGGGGCAGGATCATCTTCTGATATGCCAGTTGGCAGTGCCATCGCTCCTAGTTACATGTCCAACGGAATGGAAACATGTCTAAGCGGTAGCGGTACATCTATTCAAACAGGTTTAATCGGTTATACCAAAGGCAGTTATCAAAAGGATGTTGACTGCAATAGAAGACGTGATGCAAAAACACTTAGCGATCTTGGCATGAAAGTGGCGGCCATTGCTAGAATGTGTGAAGACGTTAAAGTGTGGCGTAGTCTTTTTATATCAGCAACACCTTGTCCAGTATTGTCAAGCGGTCGTTTGGTAGTGGGTAAAAGAGCATTCTTATTAATGAAAATGCAACCTAGTTTATACATACCAGATTATGGTGATGTTTATTTAAAGCGAACTGCAACATGGTCTAAGAAAATCCCAACACCAAGATACACAGAAACTCAAGAATGGTACAATTCAATTTTAGGAATAGGTGCAGAAGATGAAAACAAAGATGAAGAAAGCAATATTGTTGAGTCTGTTTCTGACCAGTTCCGCAGTGCAAGGAAGTGAATTAGATTCTTTAATTGCAACTTCTTCTGCCATTGTTGACCAAATTAATAAAGGGATTTTAATGACAGGCGCGGCTATGGGGTATTCCCACACTGGCACTGGTATTTCTGATGGTCAATTAGCAGGTACAGCATACATATCTAGTGATCAAGTCTTAGCATATAACGCGGCTTTGTCTGGCATGGTTTCATATATGCCTTATGGTTCAGCAGAACAATACCTCGAAGAACAAGCAGAAGCAGAACTTCAGTTGATGGAGGACGCCATAGATGTGTTTACTACCGTAGTAATAGACATGGTTGCAGTCCAAGAAGTTTCTGAATTAGCTTCCGAAGCGTCAACTCCTGACGATGAAGCGGCTGTGCAAGAATATGTGACTAACAACACTGATGCACTTACTATAGATCAGGATGACGCTGATACTTACAATCAATCTTTGGATGACATAGAGATACATGCTAACGCGGCAGGTGCTTTCTTAGGTGTAGCGGCCAACGCTGATGCTGTTGCTTTCTTAGATCAAGGCGCAATGGATAATAATACTCGCATTGAAGACAACACTCTTAGCTACAGTGCATCCAACCAAGCGGTTAGTTTAGCTTGGATTTCTGGCAATCCTGCTACAGATGTTTATGTGAACGGCACAGATCAATTTAATATTAATCTTTATGTCAGCCATGCGGATATCTTAATTTCAGGAGAGTCTAGTGAACTCTACCTTACTGGTCCTACCTATCTTGGTTATGAATGCTTTGTTACTCAAACTAACTGTGAAGAAGGTGAAGGGTGAGCCTAGAGAATACAGAACTAAAAATAGGCGATGTATCTTTTAAGGGTGTCTATATTGCCATTTTGTTTAGCTTGGCAACAACATTAGGTGGGGGCGTCTGGACGGCAAGCAGTCTATATAGCAGACTTGAAGCTGTAGAATCTACGCAAATACCTGACATAGCACCGCTTGAAGAATCAGTTTTAACAAACAGGCAAGAGTTAAATGCTCAAATAGAACTGATTAAACAAGAATTAAAAGATAATAATGTATCGCAGTTGCAGGGCAAACTTGCCACGCTTGGTACTAACCTAGTGACTATACGAGATCAACAGGAAAAACTGTTAGCGATTGACTCAAGCGTCGATCAGTTGGAAAAAGACATATCACGCATGATGGCTATTGTAGAAAAAGCTGAATTGCTGACTAAGGCAATGTCTGACCTAGACGCAAGAATGAAGGTATCCCAAAGAGAAATTGAAGATCTTTGGCAAGGCATGGACTACATTAGTAATCCTTTAAAATAATAAACTATTATAAACTTTATATAAAGGAATATATAAGATGGGTGAACCAACTAAAGAAGCGTTAGATGTAGTAGCAGCCTCAACAGCAGTATTGTCTCTTGCCTCTTGGTTGCCTCCTACTGCTTCTATTTTGACTATAGTTTGGTTAGGTCTACGTATTTGGGAATCTGAGACAATACAAAATATAGTTAATAAAAAACCTAAGTAAAGTTTATCTTGACTTTTAACTAAAAATAGTGTATAATAATGAGTATATTAAATAGTTTAATAGCCCCAGTAACTAGTTTATTAGATAAAGTAATTGAAGATAAAGATCAACGAAATGCCTTAGCTCATGAGATAAGTACTATGGCAGATCGTCATGCTCAAGAGTTAGCCAAAGGTCAGTTAGAAGTAAATGCAGTAGAGGCTGCTCACAAGTCTTTGTTCGTCTCAGGTTGGCGACCCGCTATTGGGTGGATCTGTGGATTCGCTTTAATGTATTCTACTATCCTAGCGCCAATCTTAGGAATTTGGTTTACTGTCCCATCTGTAGATAGCTCACTTCTCACAAGTGTACTCATGGGTATGTTAGGTCTTGGAGCCATGCGTACAGTTGAAAAAACAAAATCAGTAGCGAGAAATAATTAATGGCTCTAACACCTAAAAGATTTGGAACTCCTAATCCTTTTGCTAGTTCTTTTGATCAAGAAGAAGTAGGCACAGGTTCGGTTGGTGATTTCTTATTACCTACTCTTGCTGATTATGAGCCACCAATGTCTAGTGCTAACCCTAAACCTTCTGCTCCTGATCCTTTTGATGATTCTGATCCTGTGTTCACACCTAAACCTGAGGTTACTCCAACATTTGGCGGTACAGGCACAGGAACAAACCCTGAAGATCCACGGATATCAGCTCCTTCTTTAGCAGGTATAACAACATACGACACACCTGAAGAATCTATATCAGCTTACGCTCAATGGCTTAAAGGTCAACAAAGACAAAGCCAAGCATTATCAGCAGCAGCCATAGAGTCAGGTGATTATAGTGGTCTTGAAGGTGTTGATATAAATGCAATCAACAGAGATCCTACACGGTCTTTAAATGAGTATTCAACTCAAGAAGTAGATGTAAATCTTCTTGATTATATTAAAGAAAATAACATACCACCTTATAAAGAAGTGGATGGTCAAAAGGTATTCTTTAATACTGGTACTGATACTTCCATGCCTGATCTTGCAGCATCAGGTGATGCACATAAATCAGGTGGTAAGTATATATCCGTAGGGCCAGTAGGGTCTTACTCTACTATATGGGTTCCAAAACTTTCTACTTTTGACAGCATATTAAGTATACCTGCTTTATCAGCAGCTTTAAGCCTTGTTACTGGAGGATGGAGCAATGTTATAATTACAGCTGCTAAAGCACTTACTGGACAGACATTACACGGTTCTGATTATTTATCTGCCGCTGCGGGATATTTTAACCTGCAGTTTGGAGAAACGCTTGATTTTGTTAGTTTTACAGCTGCAACCGATAACGGTTCTCAAGACGAGCAAGACGCGGCTAGTAGACAAGCGGCTCTTGACGCTTTGGCGGCGGCAGCTATTAATGATCAAGATGCTATAGATGGTCAAGCTGCTGCAGATGCTCAGGCTGCTATAGATGCTCAGGCTGCTATAGATGCTGCTCAAATAGACGCTAATTCTACTACTGTTACTGATAGTAGTGGTGAAGACGTTAATCCAACAGGTGAAACTCCTGAGCCTGTACCTACAGGTGTAAGTGAGATTGACCCTTATCCATATGATGTAGAACCTGTTGAAGCACCCCCAATTGTAACTGACGCTCAAGGTGGTGGTGCAACTGAACCCACTTTAGCGGAAATACAAGCAGAGGTTGCTGCTGCTAAGGCTGCTAAAGAAGCTGCAGATGCTCAGGCTGCTGCAGATGCTCAGGCTGCTATAGATGCTAGAGATGCAGCACAGGCAGCTGTAGATGCAATACAAGATGCTTTAGATGCTACAAATGGCGATGGCGGCCCTCTACCTGCAGGTCCAACGCCTACACCTACACCTACACCAACACCAACACCTACGCCAACCCCTACACCTACGCCAACTGATGATGGTGGAACAGCTCCTACAGAAAATCCTGATCCTCCAACATATGATAGGGAAATACCTAACCCCGACTTTGATCCTGAAACAATGGATAACACAGTTCTCCGTCAAGTTTATGAGGCTGTTTTAGGGGCAGAAGATTCTGTTATAAGGGGAAAACTTTTAGAAACATATGAAAAGATGGGTGGGAATCACGTTTCTGAGTTAGAAGATGGTCAGTCTTATGACGATACTTACGATGAATACCCTCCTGATTATATAACAGGGGAATATGAATTAGAAACATTTGATGAAGATGTGTGGGCTGCTCAATGGCCCGATGGTTTCATAGGTGGTTCTTTTGATGATATAGACTTTAATGGTGATGGCGTTATAGATTCTTCTGAGATGTATGATTGGGAACATACTGTTGACGGTGATGGTGAAGAACCTTTAACTTTTGAACAGGTATATCAAGACATAGTAGATTGGATAACTAATAATCCAACACCTACACCTACTCCAACACCTACACCTACGCCTACACCTACGCCTGTGCCTACTCCAGTTCCTACCCCAGTGCCTACGCCTGTACCTACACCAGTGCCTACACCAGTGCCTACTCCAGTACCTACTCCTGTACCTACTCCAGTACCTACTCCAGTACCTACTCCAGTACCTACTCCAGTACCTACTCCAGTACCTACGCCAGTACCTACTCCAGTACCTACTCCAGTACCTACTCCAGTGCCTACACCGGTGCCTACACCAGTGCCTACGCCAGTGCCTACGCCTACCCCTACGCCCGATACTGGAGATACTGGAGATACTGGAGATACTGGAGATACTGGTGACACTGGAGATACTGGAGATACTGGAGATACTGGAGATACTGGTGACACTGGAGATACTGGAGATACTGGAGATACTGGTACTACAGGTACTACGGGTACTACAGGTACTACGGGTACTACAGGTACTACGGGTACTACAGGTACTACGGGTACTACAGGTACTACAGGAGATGGTACAGGAGATGGTACAGGAGATGGTACAGGAGATGGTACAGGAGATGGAGATGGTACTGGTGCTGGTGGTGGCGGTAGCTCTTTACCTTCAGCTACAAGAACCACAGACTCTTTATTCAAGGACATGCTTACTTTAAAGACAAAGGTAGGCTCTACTCAAGGACTCTTATCTTTTAATCCTTATGCTCCACAAAAGCTAGCTCCTGCTCCATTAGCTAGGACTGACATATTACAACAATTTTTAAATCAACAAAGACAACCACTGGAAGCTCCTGCTAGACGTCAAGGTATGCTAACAGATGCTCAACCACCAAAAAGGTTCCCTTACTAATGACATACTTACAACTTGTAAACAGTGTACTTCGCAGAATTAGAGAAGATGAAGTCTCAAGTGTTTCTCAAAATAGTTATTCTAAACTTGTAGGGGAGTTCGTTAACGATGCTAAACGCTCAGTAGAGGACTCTTATGATTGGACTGCTTTACGTACTACACTAACTGTCTCTACAACTGATGATGCCTTTAACTATACCCTTACTGGCTCTCAGAACAAGATGAAGTTATTAGATGTCATTAATGATACCTCTAACTTCTTTATGCAGTATCGTACCTCTAGGTGGTTTGACAATGCTTTCTTAATCAACGATGCACCTACTGGCACACCTCAGTTCTATAGCTTTAACGGTGTAGACGCTAATGGCGACAATGGTGTAGATCTTTACCCTAAGCCCGATGGTGTGTATCAAGTACGCTTTAACGTAGTATTACGTACTGCTGACTTTACCTTGGATGAGGATAAGCTTACAATACCCTCCTCTCCTGTAGTTCAAATAGCGACTGCTTTGGCTGCTAGAGAGCGTGGTGAAACTGGCGGCACTAGTGCAGCAGAGTTGTTTAGTTTAGCTGACAGGACACTCTCAGACGCCATAGCATTTGATGCTGCTCAACATCCTGAAGAAACTATCTGGTATTCTTAAATGGCACAACAACTACAGAACATCACAGTAGCAGCACCAGCTTTCTTTGGTCTTAACACGCAGGACTCACCTATTGGTGTTGATCCTTCCTTTGCATCCGTTGCTGACAACTGTGTCATTGACAAGCTAGGACGCATAGGTGCGCGTAAGGGATACGTAGCTGTCTCAGGTAATGGCTCTTCGGTGTTAGGGAGTAGTCGCGGCATTGAGACAGTCTTTGAGTTTGTGGACACTAGCGGAACTAAGGTTGTCATATCCGCAGGTAACAATAAGATATTTAAAGGCACTACTACTCTTGTTGATATTACACCTAGCGGGTATTCCCCGTCAGCTAATAACTGGAAGTGTATTTCTTTTAACAACCATTTGTATATGGTACAATTAGGACATGTACCTTTGATTGCTACTGACGAGTCAGGTTCCTTTGTCTTAGAAGCTATTACTTCTCATTCACATGCCACAGGTACAATGCCTCTAGCTAATGAAGCTTTAGCTGCCTTTGGTAAGTTATGGGTAGCGGACATTGCAGGAGACAAGCATACAGTCTATTGGAGTGATACACTCAATGGTCATGCTTGGACAGGTGGTGCTACAGGTAGTCTTAACTTAACAACTGTATGGCCTACTGGTCACGATGAAGTAGTAGCACTGGCGGTCCACAATAACTTCTTAGTCATCTTTGGAAAGAAGTCTATACTTGTGTACTCAGGTGCTTCTTCCCCTGCTTCCATGACCCTAGCTGATACAATAGAAGGTGTAGGTTGTATAGCCCGTGACTCAGTACAGCACACAGGTACGGACATCTTGTTCCTATCGGACTCAGGTGTACGTAGCTTTGGTAGGACTATACAAGAAAAGTCTATGCCCATGCGTGACATTAGTAAGAATGTACGTACTGATCTTATGCACGAAGTACCACTACAGACTAACGCTATTAAGTCTGTATACAGCGCAGATGAAGCTTTTTATCTCATAACGCTACCTGACAGTAACTTAGTCTACTCTTTTGACATGCGGTCGCCCTTGGAAGATGGGTCACAACGTGCAACCTCTTGGTCTAGTCTCTTGCCTTTGTCACTGACAACCCTTGAAGATGGTACAATATACTTTGGTCTTGCTGCTGGTATAGTTAAGTACAGTGGCTACTTAGATGGCACCGCTAACTACCAGATGCGTTACTTTAGTAACCCAATGGACTTTGGTAATGCTTCCAACTTGAAGTTCCTAAAGAAGTTTACTATCACTGTCATTGGTGGTCAAAACACTAACTCTACTTTAAGCTGGGGTTATGACTATACGACTAACTTTACTAAACAAGTATTTAGCTTGTCAGGTTCAAGTAATGCAGGAGAGTATGGTCTTTCGGAATACAACACAACCGCTGAGTACACCGCCTCTGCTGTTATCAACACTCCTAAAGTTAACACTAGTGGTAGTGGTGAAGTTGTTACTATAGGTGTTGAGTCAGAACTAAATGGTTCAGCTTTTTCAATTCAAAAAATAGACATACATGCTCTACTAGGGAGACTTATTTAATGTCCAACTATACAAAGACTACTAACTTTGCGACTAAAGACTCTCTCAGTTCGGGTAATGCGAACAAGATTGTTAAAGGAGCAGAGATTGATACAGAATTCAATAACATTGCCATAGCTAGTGCTACTAAAGCCAACACTGCTGAACCTACTTTTACAGGGACTGTCACAGCTCCCACCGTAACTGTCACAGGCACCTTAACGGCTGATACAATTACTGGAGGAGCATACTAATGGCAGCAGGAGATTTTGATTGGAACAGCTTGTTTAACACTGGTGGTAAATACTACTTAGGTGATCAAAACATTAAAAGATTGCAGGAGCTTGGTAGAGAAACACAAACAGGTATGAATACCATAGCTGAGGGCGCACAAACAGGTTCTGCGTTTAAACCTTATACTGTGACCAGTGGTTTAGCTAATGTAGGTACAACTTCAGAAGGTGGTTATAACATTAACCTATCCCCTGAGCAGGAAGCCCTACAGAGCCAGCTAATGGGTCAAGCACAAGGTTTGTTTGGTCAGGTAGGGCAAGACCCTGCTGCACAGCAAGCGGCCATCTACGAGCAAATTAGAGCTACACAAAGACCTGAAGAACAACGTCAGCGTTTAGCGACTGAAGAACGTATGTTATCTCAAGGACGCTTGGGTATGCAATCTAGTGCTTATGGCGGTGCATCACCTGAGTTACTAGCACAAGAGACTGCACGACAGGAAGCAATGGGTCGTGCTAATGTTGGAGCTAGACAACAAGCTTTAGCAGAGCAACAACAAGCATTAGCTGGTGGACAAGGTTTATTACAAGCTGGTTACTCTCCACAAGACAGGGCTTTGGCTATGTTGCAGGGAAGTTCAGTACCAGCTGGATACGCTGATGTTGGCCGTAGAACAGGTACTGACTTATGGGCTGATCTTCAGAAGACAGGTCTTGAAGGTCGTATGCAGTCTGAAGACATGGCTAATGATCTACGTCTGTCATTGCAAAATGCCTTGTTGGGTGGAGTAACAGGTAACGGCAACAGTGATGATGGTTTTGATTGGGGTGGTTTATTTGGTAAACTGTTTGGCAGTGACGATGATGACAGCAACACCCCCTATAATCCTGGAGGAGGAAAATAATGGCTAATCAAGATTTAGACCTAGCAGGATTATTAACAGGTATAAGCAACAGGCCACAACCTGTACAGAAACAGCCAATTCCTGGATCTCCTAACTTCAAGGGCATGTTTGGCGCACAAATGGCTAGTGATCTTCAGGCTGGTGTAGGTAAGCTTGTGCGTGGCGGTGCGCCCTCTCAAGCCCAGAAAATGCAACAGTTTATGTCACAACTAGATTTAAACAGTGTAGAAGACTTGACTAAGTTAGCTAAGATTATGCAAGCATCTGGAGACATGGCTGGCGCAGCCAAGGTTGCTGCTAAGATTCAGGCTATGCAAGCTGCTGGCCCTGCTGCTGCTGAAGAGAAGCGTAGAGATGAGCGTGATTACCAGTTGGAATTACGTAAGATAAACTCTTCAGGGACTGAAGGACGCTTTACCAAGGGTTCTACAATGACTCTTGAAGATTCTAAAGGAAGAGCTTTTGTTGCAGTACCTGTGATAAATAGTAAAACAGGAGAGTTGGAGCTAAAGTATTCAGCTATTGATGGGAAAAGCGGTAAACCTGACGGGGACACAAGCGTAACAGGTGGTGACTATGCGTTAACAGCTTTACAACACTCACAGAAAGAACTCAAGGATTTGAGTAAGAAAGAACAAGCAAAGGTGTTTCAAGGGCTTAAAAGCATATCTACAGATGCTCTTCCTGCGTTATACGATAACAAGAAAAACATCATGGAAGCCTTTGAGATTCTAAAGACACTACCTACTGGTGGTCCTATAAACTTAGCAGCCTATGGGATAGAGGACTTCCTTGGGGCTACCTCTGGTAATCGTGCGGACTTTGAGCGTATCCTATCAATGGAAGTATTTAAGTCATTAAAGCCTATCTTTGGTGGTGTAATATCTGAAGGAGAAAGAGCTTCTTTACTTGAGATAGCGGCCACAGTGAAAAGAGGCAACAAGGCTAACACTGCTATCATTGAGCGTCTAATCTCTGACATGAACCAGAGAATAGGGCAAGCAGAGCTATACTCAAAGTCAGACACATACGATGAGTACAATGCTTTTGTTAAAACTTTAAGTGCTATTGATAAAGATAAAAAAGATCCAGTTACTGATTGGAGTAATTTATAATGTCAGAAACTCAAACTGTAAGGCTTCCTAATGGTGAAGTGATACACAATGTTCCTATTGGTACACCTAAATCAGTAATACAGGATAAGGCAATCTCTGGTGGCTTAGCTACTCTTGCAGACTTTGAGACACCAACTGCTGGAGAGAAAGAGTCAGGAGGTGTGTCAGGTTTCCTAAAGGAAAACATGGAGATACCTTTAGGACTAGGCGGTGCCCTTGGAGGAGCTGCGGCAGGTTTTGTTGTAGGCGGCCCTGCGGGGGCACTTGTTGGAGGAATCTTAGGAGGAAGCGCAGGTAGTGGCGCAGGTTCCTTAGCATCCGATGTATTAGCAGGTGAAGACCTGAACTATCACGATGCAGTTGAAGAAGCTCTAATATCTGCTGGTTTTGATATTGCAACACTAGGTTTAGGCAAGGTTATAAAACCTGCTTGGGTTATAGGCAAGAAAGCATTGGGTTTTTCAGCTAAGGAAGTTGCAGATGAGATTATAAAAAACTCCACAAAAGGAGGTTTCGGGGCAGGGACTAAAGAATCTTTACAAGCTTCTCAGGCAATACTACAGGAGAGAGGTGCAAGTTTAACTAGATACCAAACAGGCAACGCTAGTTCCTTAGAAGTCTTTGCTGAAAAGATAGGTGAAGCAGGTTTAGTTTCTGGTAAAGAATCTTCTGAGAACATGGTACGAGTAAACGTTGCAGCCCAAGGTGCTTTAGATGACATCTTTGGTGCAATTGATGTACGTACTGGTTCTTCCCCTTCTGACTTAGGAGAGGCTGTGTATGACATTATAACAGCTGGTAGATTAGCTCTTAGTCAGACTTATGGTGATGGTTTAGAGGAACTATCTAAAGGTTTGTCTAATAAGACTGTGAATACAACAGGGGTTAAAAAGAAGTTAGAGCTGTACTTAAAGAGTAACACAGAAAAAACTTTTGGTATGAAAAAACTAAAAGGTGCTGATGGCAAGCCTTTAGAAAAACTAGTTAACAAGCGTATTTCAACACTAGATGTTGCCACAAGAAAGTTCATAGACTCTCAGCTGAAAGGTGCTTTAGAGCTTGGGAACATGTCGGCAAAGTCTCTTCTAAAAATAGATAAGATGATAACTCAACAAATGAAACAGTTTGGGGATATAAAATCATCTAACTACAACGCAGTTGCTGACAGAGAGCTGGGCGAACTACAGAACATACTAAAGCAGTCATTTATTGATACCCTGAAGCAAGCAGACCCTAAAGCAGCAGTAAAATATCAGGCTTTAAAGGATCTGTATAAAGAAGGGATGGAAGGTTTACTGCCCGTCATAAACAAGAGTACAATAAAAAATGCTGACAAAGGAAACTATGATGCTTTAGGGAAACTGTTGACTACTCAAGATAATGTCAGCAAAATATCAAGTATGTTTAAAAGTATTGACGAGTCTTATACTCAGTTGGCAAAGATAAAAGGACTACCCTCTGACATTCCATATGCTACGGCTAAGGAAGCTAAACACGCCATTAAAAACTCTTTTATAAAGAATCTTTTACCCAAAGCAAACACCGCTGGGTTTGACATTAAAGACTATTCGGAACTAGCTACTCGTTTCTCTACTCCTGCTCAGAACAAAAGGATGCGTGTGATCTTAGGTGAAGACTACAACGGCGTGAAGCAATTGTTTAACCTGTTTTCTGAAGCTAGTAAGAAGCCTGAAGGAAACCTAGGTACTTTGTTTCTAAGGGCTAAGGAATATGCTGCCATAGGTGCGGTAGGTGGTACAGTAGCGGGTGGGCCAGTAGTGGGTATGCTTACGGCTGCTTCCATATTGTCTGCTCCTGTCTTCCTCGCTAAGATGTCAGCCAATCCAAAAGCAGTTAATAAGTTACTAGCTTTTGAGAAAACTACTTTTAAGTCAGAAGACATGAGAGATAAAGCCTTGACTTTCATTATTAGTGATGTTATGGATGCTCTCAGTGAAGAGGAACAATCGGAAGTACGTAACTCTATCAGGGCTGAATAATAGCAAGGTAACAAAAAGCCCCCTAGGTTTCTTCCTTAGCTCCTAGGGGGCTTATGTACACTACAGTATACATTGTACAACATAAGAAACAAATAAGCTACACTATTTCACATGTACCACCTACACAGGCTAACTCTTGACTGCCTGTTGTATTATCCTCTTGTTCAAAATGTACAAGGTCATTCCAATCTACACCTTTAGGCATCTCTGCTAGTAACCTTTTGTATTCTTCAGCACTGATGTCCTCATAGGGGGCTTGCTGATACACATGATCACTCACTGGCAACAAGCTGATGCCGCTAACGGTATCAAAGTTTTCCCATATCCACTGTG
>Ga0209816_1000218_pt1 | contig 47736 bp, 49 predicted proteins | sample CoawatmetaG01DNA_FD_187509 | JGI IMG/M metagenome (GOLD analysis project Ga0209816, IMG submission 187509) | Marine microbial communities from the West Antarctic Peninsula - Coastal water metaG017-DNA (SPAdes) (version 2) | ecosystem: Environmental > Aquatic > Marine > Coastal ...
TTATTATATTCTTCAAGATGTCCAATATCATTCCAAGCCTCATGGATTGGATATACGATTGTTCTCAATTTTTTTTGTTGAAGAGTACTAAATAGTGAGGGCATATCACAATATTGGTTCTTTTTTAGAAAATCTAAAGCCCTTGGATCTAATATATAAACACCTGCGTTAACATTACTAAGATGAATAGGTTTTTCTTCAAAACCAACGATATCTACTCCATCTATAGTTACGACACCAAATGGATTTTTAGTTTCATGGCGTCTTACAGCCATTGTTGCATAAGCATCTTGATGCTGACTATGGAATTGAAGCATACTTGCATAAGTAACATCAGAAACTATGTCTGCGTTTGTTACAATTACTGGTAGATTTGGTTTTTCATTAATTAGGCTAATTGCTCCAGCAGTACCTAATGGCAAATTCTCATTTAAATATTCTATCGTAATACCCCAGTTACTTCCATCCCCAAAATATTCCTTAATCATATCACCTAAATAATTAACAGCTATAATAAAATGTTGAAATCCCTCATCTTTGGCTTTAATAATAATCTTCTCCAACATAGGCTTTCCATTAATTAGAAGAAGTGGCTTAGGGCAATCTTTTGTTTTAGGTAGGAGTCGCTCTCCTTTACCACCAGCCATAATAATAATTTTATTAAGTTTTTCCTCTTTTGCTATTAGTTCATTTAATAAATAAAGCCCTAACACCTGTTTATTTTTATCAAGTACTGGAATAGCAATAATTTGATGCAAGCTCATTATTTGAATTACTGAATCTAAGGGCGCATCTTTGTCTAAAACTAGAGGGTTTGTATTAACTATTTCTTTAATGTTATCATTAACAGTTAAGCCTTTTAAAACTCCTCTTCTTATATCGCCATCATTAATAACGCCTAAAAGTTTATTATTATTACTAATAACTAAAATTATATGCATAGAAGATGCGCTTAAATTCATAATAGCGTCTTTTATACTTGCATTTTTTGTTAAAACCGCTTTTTGCCAATTCTTATTTATTTTCATATATTTTTACCAAGCCTCTAATCCACCATCAACAATAATATTTTGACCTGTTACATAACTTGAAGCATCAGAGGCTAAATAAATCAAAGCACCAACCATTTCTTCTTTTAAGGCCATCCTTCCTAAGGGGATACGATTAGAGTATTGTTTTTTAAATATATCATCTTGATTATCTTCTACTCCCCCTGGTGTAATAGTATTTACTCGAATATTTTTATCCGCCCAGTAAGTTGCAAGGTATTTAGTAAGACCTATAACTCCTGATTTAGTGAAAGAATAAACAGCCCTGGACCCTTTTGAATCATCCTTTTTTGAAGAATCTTTATAAATACGATGATCAGGGCCCATAACTCCATAAATTGAAGAAGTTTGAATAATACTACCTCCAATATTTTGGAGAATCATCTGTTTTCCAACAGCTTGAGCCATTAAAAAATAACCCTCTTCATTAACTGAAGATGTCATCCTCCATTGTTCAAGACTACAATCTTCAAAGGCAACTGACGCATCATTTCCCTGAGCGTTATTATGAAGAATATGAATATGGCCCATTTCTTTTACTATTAGCTTTATAGCCTGATTTACCTCTTCTGGTGAAGAAATATCACAACATACCCCAAGTGCATTTATTCCATACTTAGCAGATAACTCTCCTGCAAAAGCTGAAACAGCTTTTTCATTTATATCAACAATAGCAATATTAGCACCAAATTCAGCAAGTCCAGCTGAAAAGCACCTCCCCAAAATACCAACCCCTCCAGTAACAATTGCAGTCTTTCCAGTTAAATCAAAAAGTTTAGAATAGCACTCATTTATCATAATCTTAACTCCTTATTTTTCATTAATAATTCAACTATTTCGAAATCTAACTCAGAGTCAATATCTACAGAACGCTCCTCTGGCATAACAAACAATGAAGTATCCTCTTTAAGAACAGATTCACTATTAAAAAAAGCTTTTCGCTTCCATATATATATTGAAGCATTCATATCAAAACACTCTGGAGAGTCTTGGCGCCTATAAATTGGATCATCTAAAGTTTTTGAAATTTTAACAAAGCCCATCTGATTCAATTCTACTAAATTAAAATAGGGGGAGCGACGCGCAGGTGAGGCAGTAATTAAATTACAAGAGTAAATATTAGCCTCTAACATTTCAATTGACTTTTGAATATCATCAATATTTCTTAATGGCGAAGTGGCATCTAAATCAATAATTGTGTCATATTTAACAGATTTCAACTCTTCTATAGTTTTTATACAATGCTGAATTACAGGTAGTTTTGCAGCATAATCTGAAGCCATTTCTTTAGGACGTTTGACTACAAAATCAACACCCCATTCTTTTGAAATATTTAATATTTCTTCAGAATCACTACTTACAACTATTGTTTCAAAACAGCCAGACTCTTTAGCTTGCAATATAGTATGAGCTATTAAAGGCTTACCCATAATCATGCGTATATTTTTGTTTAAAACACCTTTGGATCCTCCCCTTGCACAAATACTACAAATTCTTCTCATTTTCAACCCAATTATTATTTTCCAAATAAGCAGACTTCTCAGCAGCGATTATTAGACTCAAAACATCTTTAGCGCTAGTAAAGTCACAAACATCTTGATAATCTTTTTCAATAATAGCTTTGTGCTGCATAATATATGAAAAATTATTATCAAAATTAGACTTAATTATAACGCCGTCTTTCTCAAATGTTTTATTAATAAAATCAATACGAAAAACATGGTGATTTGTATTAATAACAATCTCCCTTCTAGCAGACTTATCTAGATAATTTAGCTGTAAGAGGCATAATGGGCATTTTTTAGTTTCAAACATTAATCCAAACATATCATCACTATCAATTTCTAATTCACTATACTTTCCACCAATAGCAATAACCCTTTTCCACCCTCCAAAAATCCAATTCATAAAATCTAACTCGTGACTTAAGTCACGTAACACTCCACCACCCTCTTTCATTTTTGCTGAATAAGAATCACGATAATTTTTTTTTGGACGCCAGTCAGGCAGATATTGTCCAGCATATGCTTGTGAAGATATAATTCTTTCTCCTTCTAGCTCTTGCCGTAACTTTTGCAATAGGGGGTTAAACCTCATGTTGTAAGCAACAAAAACATTATTAAGTTCTTTATCCTGGACTTTTAATAAATTATGAGATAGTGGTTTTTCAATAAGAATGGTGCCTTTAAATCCTAATTTTTGTAACTCGATTAATGTAGTGATATGTTCACTAGTTTTATTTGCTATAACAATGTATTCTGGATCTTCTATATTAACTGCATCTCTAATACTAAAATAGCATCGATTAATACTTAACTTTCTTCTACTTACAATCGATACTTCACAACCTAAGTTATTAAGTATTTCTGCATGTCGAATACCAATCGAGCCATAACCAATAACTAGTGCTTGCATTTTTTATACAGCCTAAATATTAAAGAAAAAGAATCTTGAAAAATTTATTTTATCCCTTGAATTACCCATTCTGATAATTTATCAGATCGATTTTTATCTGTACGAGTTATTAAGTCATATTGAAGATTCTTAAAAAGATGGTAAATATTTTTAATTTCGCCTTCGTCCACTAACCTAAGAACCCCAAAATCTTGAGATATTGGACCATCAGGCATTGATATATAAGTATGAGGCTCATTTTTTAAACTAGTAGCAGTCTTTTCTCCACTCATTCCAGTAGAGAAAGTTTTGGAATAAATAACACCACCAGGCTTAAGAACCCTATAGATTTCATTAAGTATTTTTTCACTATCAACTAATGAATTAGCAGAAATACATTCAACATCAATTATTGCATCAAATTCAAGATCAGGGTAAGGCAAATTCATCGCATCACCTTTTTGTATATCTGCAAATAAACCTTCACTTTTTAAAAAAAACTTAGCCTGATCAATTGCAACCTGGCTTCCATCAAAGCCAAAGACACTAAAGCCTTCTCTTGCCAAAAACCATAAGTTAGCTCCAGTACCTGATCCTATTTCTAGTATTTTAATATCTTTGCGATTGCTTGTTGAGTAATAATTACGAGCAATAAATCTTATTAATTCTTCACCAGGATATTTTCCCCATTCCTGTGATGAAAAAATTTTGTCCCATCGTTCATCCCACATATCTATTCATCTACTTATTTATTCAACAAAATTAATAACGATATTTTAAAAAGAAATTGGCAAATTCTTGTTTTTCTGGATATTTTGCCTCCCAATTCTCACAGAGGGATTTGTATTTTTTTTCATCAACAACACAGAATCCAACTTTAAAACGACAAACTTGTTTAGAAAACTTAGATTTAAAAGAAAACAAACCATCATTAGGCTCTTTAGTTCTACCACCACCAAAATGGATTTTTTCTATATTAGACTTCAAGGACTCCTTAATTATAGTATGAATAAGCATATCACTTGGATTGTATTTAATATACTCATATTTACTTGCAGCAAGATGATAGTGACATAGTCCTTTAGAAAAAAGAACTAAACATCCGCCCATTACTTTATTATCTGGAGTGTAGGCTAGATAAATTTTCCAATTATCATTTCCTAACTTAGTCAATCTATCAAAATAATCCAGGCCATAATGAAACTCTTCCCTTGCACCTATACTTTTCATTCTTTCAAGGTAAATCTCACCAAAAGCATGAAGATCATTAATATTATTACTGGAATTAACTTTAACACCTCTAGATTCGACTGTTTTTAATTTTTCAAGTAATCTTTTTGGATAATTACTCAAAACTTCATCCAAATCCCTATTGCAATCTAGCCAAACTGTATCCCTCTCATAATGAACTTCTATTAAATTATTTTTACAAAACTTATCATTGTTAAAAAAAGGATGGAATCTAATAAGGCCAGCAATGACACCAATTTTTTGCATTGATTTCATAAAATTCTGCCAAGCTAGCTTTAAGAATTCATTATTTTCACTTGTTGAAATAGGGCCACTATAGCCATAAACAGTTTCAAAATCCCAAAAATTATCCGAACCCATGATTGGTCTTCGGATATAAGGCATGAAGAAAATATCACCATTAGATTCAAAAACAAATGACTCAATTAAGGCATGAGATTCTTCAATAACATAGAGCTGTAAATATCTATAATTAAAATAAATATCAGTCATACCATATTTATCAAAAATATTTAAATATTTATCCCATTTTTCTCCTGGTGAAACAATTAATGATTTAATGTTAGACATATTAACTAGCTAAAAATATCTTCCCACGTAATTGGCTCATCTTTTTTTAAATCACGTTTTAATTTACAGCCTACCAATAATTGAATTTCTGAAGGCTGAATACCGGTTCCAGGTCGCTTACATATGAGGTCTTTCATCTTAAGCACTGTTCCAGACTTTAATTCAGTATTGGCTAATACACTTCTTCGAATTCCATTAATATTTTTTATTTCACTTTTAGTTGGAGTTTTAATTCCATCACCCAGCATAGTCTTAACTCGGCGAAGAGCCAAAACAAAGTCTTTTAGTTCGTTTGGAGTCAAAGATGCAGCATGATCTGGGCCATCCATCTTCTTATCAAGAGTAAAGTGTTTTTCCACTACAGAACTTCCAAGACTAACAGCTGCTATAGAAGCCTCTATACCTGTGGAATGATCTGAAAGACCAACAGGTAGATTAAAAATTGTAATAAAAGTTTTAATAACATAAATATTCATTTCATCGGATGGAGCAGGATATTCTGAAGTGCATTGCAATATAGTAATTGCTAATTCATCTCCTCCACCTCTTCGAAGCGCATCTACTGCTGAATGCACTTCTGCAAGAGTGCCTAATCCAGTAGATAAAATTACAGGACGATTTTTTTTTCCCACAGCCTCAAGGAAAGATAGATGATTTAACTCAGTTGATCCAACTTTAATAATTGGAATATTTAATTCATCTACTAAAAAATCAAGGCTTTCAAAACCATCAGGAGTAGATAAAAATTCAATACCAACCTCATCACAATAATTTTTTAATTCACGAAATTCATCATAGGATAAGCGAAGCCTTTCTAGTAGATCATAGAAGCTTTCTTTCTCTGATGTATGTTTTTCAAGGTAATCTACTTTGAAAGAAAACTCTCCTATTATTTCTCCAGACTTCCATGTTTGAAACTTAACTGCATCAGCGCCAGATTTATATGCAACATCAACAAGTTGTTTTGCTAAATTAATATCACCATTATGATTTACTCCAGCTTCAGCAATGATATAAGGAATAGAGTTACTCATAAATTATATGCCTTGTTAAAAGTATTGATTACACCTGAGAACTTTGATAAATCTGTCATATCATACCTTTGATTAATTGGTAATTCTTAATTTATTTGAAAAGCTTTTTTTAAAGAATATATTCTTAAATAACAACTACTCTAAAGCTTATTAACTATCTATAAATTTTTTAGTTAAGAGCTGTTTTGGACTATATTTAGAAAAAACAAATCGTAGGTGATCTAATATTTTTGCAGAAGAATTACCATTTCCATAGGGATTAATACACTGAGTGGCTCTGTCCCATAATAGAGCATCCTCTATACCTTTAATGATTTCAGAATGAGCATAATCAACATCAAAAACATTTTCTCCCTTCATTCTTCCTTTTTGTCTATTTCCAATATTTATAACTGGCAATGAAAACGATGATGCTTCTATCACACCACTAGAGGAATTTCCAATCATCATTGATAAATATTTCAATGCACTTAAATAACGAGTTTGTCCAAGAGATTTAACTAATTTTCTATCAGTTCTTTTATAGGTAAATTTTTCCAATGCCTTAATAATATTGATTGAACTTGGATCTGAATTAGGAAAAGTAATTAAATATTGAAGATCATGCTCCATAGAAGCCTGTTCCAATGCCTTTAGTAGTTCTTTCAATTGCCAATTTAAGTCTTCTAATTCTAAAGTTACTGGATGAAAGGTTACTAATGCTGTAGGTTTCAATAAGTCCATTCCTAAATCTTTTTGAAGCTCATCAAAGCTCATTAATGGTTGACGATGTAAATTATCAAGCCCAGGCTCTCCAGAAATGCAAACTCTCCATAGTTCCTCGCCCATTTGAACAATACGAGCACCATAAACCTCATTAGCGACATAATGAAGATGTGAAACTTTAGTCATTGCATGTCGAATTTGGTCGTCAATTGCACCCTCAGTAATTTCACCTCCCGATATATGTGCAATAGGAGTTGTTTTTAAAACACATGCAGTTAATACTGATAATAATTCATATCTATCACCCATTATCATAACAATATCAGGCTTTAAAAAATCTAATGCATCAACCAAATCTCCAACTAGCAAGCCTGTTGCTTTAGCTACAGATGTTTGGTCTGATTTGTCTAAATTAAACTGGATTTTTTTATCAATAGTAAATCCATCTGATTCAATTTCTTGATAAGTCAAACCATATTTTTCTGAGAAATGAGACCCAGTTGCAATAACTTTTAATTCAAAATCATCTGAAGATTTTAGATCGTGCATAAGCCATCTCATAAGTCCATATTCTGAACGAGAACTAGTAATCACACATATTTTAATTAAGTTCATACCCAGCCATTTTATTATATATATCCATATGCATTAACTGACTTTCAATTGAGCAAAAATTATTATCATCTTCGTCAATAAATGCTTTGATTTGTTTATAAATTCCAGGTTTAAATAATTTATCAAGCTGGTCATCAATTTTAATACTTTCAATTTTTACAGATCCAAGCCTAACTACTTGAAGCTCCTCTAATGGTTTAAGAATATATCTGTTCTTTTTAGTTAAAACTTCAACACCCCATCTACCTGGAGCCTCCCAATCTGCTAGATAAGAAAATAATACATTTTGATCTGTTATACCAGATCCACAAAAACGTGCTGCAGATGGATGCCAACTAAGTGAGCCTTGATGCCATGATTGAAATTCTTTTGGAAATCCACAGATATGAAAAGCTAAATCAACAACATGAGTTGAATTAGCCAAAAACCATTTTTCTTTAACCCTACTGTCTTTTATCAAAGGACCAATTATATGCGACCACTCAGTAAATTCAAAAGAGCAGCTTGTTGCACCACCATCTTTTATTACTAGTTTTTTGAGTATTTCGGTTGATTTATGAAAACGCCTATTGTATGCAACTAAAATTTCTGAATTATGCAATTTTGCTGCAGTATTTAATTCTTTAATTTCCTTCTTATTTAGCCCCCCAGGTTTTTCTATAAGAATCCTTTTAACTCCAGATTTAACTAATTGAATCGCAACTCCATAGAGATCTTCTACTGCAACAGAAATGATAGCTTGATCTGGTGGACTTGAATCTTGCAATGCAATTGAAAGTCCACCTTGCCTGACAATATGACTTGTAACTGATTCAAAGCTATCAGCTGACTTCTTACCTCGACCTATAACTTCAAACTTAATATCTAATTTATGTAAGACTTTTGCATATTCTTGTGCCATATGGCCAGCACCAATAAGCCAAATACTCATTTTTTTCTCCTTAAAATTTAAGTAATAGGAACGAAAGAGTCTAATGGGTTTCCACAACCCTTCCAATGCTCAACCATTTCATGAATAAAAACTTTGTGAAGTGCTGCAGATTCTTTTAAAGAAGGCAAATTACAACTGCTGTTAAGTATAATAGACTCAACCATTGAAGCGGTTATATCACTTTGAAAATTTACAATCCCATTGATTTCTGCTCCATCTGATTTCCGTGCGAATCCTTCAGATTCATTAATAACCCAATAATTAGTATTTTTTACTTTAATTACAACAGGCTCATCTGAGTGATTACAAATTATAGTAGCAATAGAACCGCCTGAAAACTTTACTTTTAATTCACCTGTTACTTCCCAATAACCCTGTCTTTTACTTTTAAACCAATCTTTATCAAGTTTTTCAGTTGAGATATCTTCAATCAATTCACCTGACCACCATGAGAATAAATCAAGATAATGAATTGTATTACATGCTAAACCCCATGATCCTCCCTTAACCTCAAATTTAAAAGGTTCTAGATTGTTAAGCTGTTCTTTAATAGACTTATGCCATGGCATAAGTCTTCGTGGAGTGTTAACCCATGCAGAGGATAAATTTATTATGGATGTCAATTCATTTAGATCAGTTAAACTCCGAACCAAAACTTTCTCTAAAATCCAATGCGTAACATTTGTATTTTGAAAGATATTTTTTACAGCCGATAAGCGATTAGCTGAATTAGTTGATACAATTGCAATATCTATACTGTTTGGTAATTTTTTAAGAGATGTAATAAAACAAACTTCATGAGGGGAGTGTTTTGTTGACACCTCCTCCCACCTCTGTTTAGCAATTCCAAGCGACTTAATACTTGGGTCATGGATAAAAATCTTCAAGGGTAGAGTACATTTAGACATACCCTGAAGATATCTTGATCCTAATTGACCTGCACCACTAATTAAAATTAAATTAGACATACACTAATTTGTTAATATTGGACTACTAGGGACATTTACAGCCCTACTATAAAGCCATTCTGTAGTCTTCATATTGGTTCGTTGACAGTTTTTATACATCAAGAGTTTATGCATTGGAGTCCATAGAGGACGTGTCATTACATTACTATCATTTGTTATTTTGAGAAATAAATCTCTATTATTTTTATTTTCCATAATAGCTATATTAAGCCAATAGTTTGAAAAAGTATTAACTGGCTCTTTAAAAAAAACCAAATCGTTTGACCTTCCCCACTCTTGATATTTTTTAGCGATTAAGCGCTTACTTTCCAAGAAACAAGAGAGAGATTCCATTTGAGCAACTCCCAGAGCAGCATTTAAATTGGGAAGTCGGTAGTTATAGCCTAGCTGATCATGTTTAATACGCAAGGTATTTGAAATTCTCGCAGTAGTAGAAATATGTTTTGCTTTAATTGCTAAATCCTCATCATTAGTTAACAACATACCTCCACCGCCTGTTGTTATAATTTTATTTCCATTAAAGCTCATTGCTGAAATTTTTCCAACACTACCTGTGTGCACTTCTTTATATCTACTTCCAAGTGACTCTGCTGCATCTTCTATCAACTCAAGATTAAATCGTGAGCAAATTTGGCTAATTTCATTTAGCCTAACTGGAGAACCACATGTATGCATTGGTACACAAGCAATAATTTTTCTATTAGTAAACTTATTCCAGCTATAACCATCATCTCTTAGCTCACTATTTTCTTCTAAAAACTCCAAAAGACTATGAGGTGAAAGTCCTAGCGTTGATTTTTCAATATCTACAAAAACTGGTGTTGCATCACAATATCGAATAGCATTGCAAGTAGCAACAAAAGTGAGTGATTGCGTAATAACTTCAGTATTCTTTTCTACACCAGAAAGCTTTAAAGCCAAATGCAAAGCTGCAGTTCCATTAACAGTTGCAATAGCATATTTAATACCAGTGTAATCTACAACAGAATTTTCAAATTTATCGACAAACTCTCCCACACTAGATACGAAAGTTGAATTAATTGTCTCTAAAATGTATTCCTTTTCATTCCCCTGAAATTGAGGTGCATGCAATGGAATTAAATCTGTTGTGGAATAAAGATCCCTTGCAAAATTTACAAAATTATCAAACATTGCAGGTTTCTTTTATATTACCTAACTTCAGAAGCCATTCAATTGTAGTTATTAAATTATTTTGAATTAAAACTCTTATGGTAAATACTTTAGGCATATTTTTTTTGTGAGGCATTAAATTGAGAAAATAAATATTAATATATATTTTATATAGTAGATTAATTATCTAAATTTTTAAAATAAAAGTAAAAATAACAAGACAAGGTCATAATTGTTAAGCCAGTTAAACAAGCACCAATAAAAAAACTATTAACATAGCTTGAATGAACCAAATCATTTTGAATAAATAAGCTTATATTTGAAATTCTTATACTCTCATTCAGCTCAAATCCACCATAATTATAAAGCTCGGCTTGAATTTTATTAAGAGCCCAAACAAAAACACTTAAATATAAGAAAAGAATATGGACTATGATTAAAATCCAAATTGCAAACCTACTCTTTAGACTATCAATACTTTTATAGAATTTATCAAAGTTAATAGATGATATTATCGTCATAAAAAGAATAATAATAAAGAAAAACCGAGTAGTTGTAGACTCAACATTTAATAGAGGTGTAAAACTGGGTATCAATAGAGTATGAAAATCTTGAAAAGATATAAAAAATGTCAGCGCCAAAGGAGCAACCAATCCTTTAATGCTGATTGACTCTTGCTTATTAAAAAAATAAAAAAGAAACCCAAATATTAAAATAAATAAAAAACCTACTACAGAGATATAGTTCGATAACTCCCACCAGGCAAAAACAGGGGCATCAGTCATCCCCCTTATAGAAATAAATGTCTGTAAAAAAAACTCTGGATTAAACCCATAGCCCTGGACTTCATGTCCGTTTGCGTTTGTTGAATTTACAATTGCCCCAGGTAAAAGCCTTACCATTGAAAGACATATCGTTATTAAAGCACTTAAAAGTAGAAATTTCAAATGCTTTAGATTAAACAGGCCCCAGAAAATTAGAAAAGTTATCCACTGCACAAAATAATGCATAGAGCCCTGATAAAGAATTCCTGAAAGAACTGCACTTAAGACACATGCAAGAAATATACTTTGTTTTTTATAACTAGATTTATCTTCATTATTAATCTTAAATAAAATTAATATTATAAAAGGTGAAAAATAATACCCAAGATTGGCTGGGCCATAAGCAGCTATTTTCGCTACAAAACCGCCATAAAAATTAAACGTTAAAACTAAAAAAAGGAAAGGCAGCATGCTTAGAGAAAATTCTTTTTTTATCAAATAACATCCAAAAAATCCTATTGATAATAAAAGAAAATGATTTAAAACATGAAAATGCATCGGCTCCATAAACATTAAAAGAATACTTTGCAGTGAAAGAGGATAAATAGGTATAGATAAAAACTCTCCTTTGTCAGTTATAGAGCTAACACCAAATAGTTCAGTTAAGTTAGGAACAAAGAAAGGTAGTTTATGGGAAAGAAGGGATTCTTTTAATATCCTTAGGTATTCCAACTCCTTATGCCAGTCATTAACATGGAGGTCCTGAGGTAAATGAAATCCCGTTATCGAAAAATTAGATCCGTAACCTTCTACATTCAAAAAATAGAATACCAGCCACGGAACTAAACAAGCTACATAAGATAACGTAAGAGAAATCTTGTTTATATTTATCTGTAAAAAAGTAATGCTCTTAACCTCCTTAAGAATATCTGGAGCACGCTGTGAGCTACAGAAAAAAGGTTCTTAATAGTGAATGCCGAAGAAGAGCCTTCTTGCCTATCAAAATTATTAATCATCACCTCTGAAAATGAACCTTTTTCATCAAGTACTTTAACAATAATTTCAGCTTGATAGGCAAAACCATTTGTATCTGGACTCCATCTCATAACGTTGAATTTCTTATGAACAACAGGTCCATTATAATATTGAATTTTATAGCCACTAATGAGATTTATTAAAAAAGTAAAAGCTTTAGAGGTATATACTCTCGATAAACTTCTTGAGTCATTTTTTCCAAAATAAGGGATAATCATATCCGCCTTTCCTACTCTAGATATAATGGTAAATATAGTTTCTTCTGGTTCTGCATTATCTCCATTAATTAGCATGTAATATGCTCCATTAGAGACAAAAGAAGTGTCAATATAATTTCTACCAAGTCCCTTATTAAATTTATTCTCTATCAATGAAATTGACCTACTTTCATTTCTAGAAATATATTCTCTCACAACTTCTTTTGTTAAATCTTGAGACTTATCATCAACAACTATTATCTCATAAGTTAAAGTAGTTCTAATAATTGCAGAAATAATAGCATCTAAGGTATTAGCTATATTTTTCTCTTCATTAAAACAAGGTACAAAGAATGTTAAATCAATTTCTTGCTGTTTTAAAACTGTATTTTTCATAATTTATTAATAAAAAGCTTCACTTATTTTTTATTTATCAGTTCTAAGATATTTTTTGAAAATATTTTTTCTTTAGAGGAGTCTTTTATATCCAATTGATTAATCCAGCTTTGAATAGATAACCCAGCAGACTCATCCCCATAGGGATCATCAACCCCATATAGACATCTTTCAGGTCCAAAGTAACTTACAGTCTTTGCAACAGTTTTTTTATCTACATGATGACTTGATAAATCTATGAATTTATTATTTGATTCCTTTATGTCTTTCCAAATTTTTGAATAATAGGGAAATGCCGCATGGCAAAATATCACCTTTAAATCGTTATTCTTTTTTATGAAGCTACTAATTTTATTTAAAGAATCGAAACCCATATGAATCATTAAAGGTAAATTGTATTTTTTACATAATTCAATAATCCCCTGAGCTTCATCTATAGAGTATCTGTGCCAAAAAGGATGAATTTTTACACCTATTGACCCTGGGTGACTATTCCATTTAAAAAATTCTTTTTTCCAATTATCTATCTTTGGGTTCAAGAAAATCCAGCCTTTTAATCTCTCAGGCTCTTCATCTACTGCACTAAATACACTATCATTATCAGGGTTCTGTAAAATTTTATACCGCTCCCCTTTGCCTAACAATTTTCTATACCAAGGGTCCCACTCACCTTTAGATTTATGGAATCCATCATCTAATTTTTTGGCAAGAGGCCATAGAAGATTTGAATTTAAAATAAACCTCTGAATACCCATTAAGTAGTTTGATTTATTGTAAATAGGTGGAGTTGTCATTGCAGACATAAGGTAAGTTTGATCAATTCCATGCTCATTCATTCGACGAATTAATGATTTAAGATCAAGCAGACCAGGCTCGTAGTGGGAATGGCAATCTATTATTTTCATATATTTATAATTTTTTAGTTAAATACTTATCCAATATGGCAGGCAAGAAAAAATTCATGGCGGTTCCTATTTTAGTTTTATAAGATAAAGTCACTTCTCTTTTTCTTTTCTTTGAAGCATTAGCAATATGTAATGCTACTTCTTTAGGTTTAAGGGCTCTTCCGTCAGTAAATTTATTTTTTAAATCTCCAAATATTGTCAAATTTGAAGAAAACTCAGAATCAACTAGCCCAGGAGAGAATAAAATAACATCGATGTTAAATCCCATTAACTCTACTCTTAAGCTATCGGAAAAACCAGTTAATGCAAATTTACTAGAACTATATGAAGAAACTCCGGGCAATCCTCTTTTACCAACTCCAGAAGATAGATTAATTATCTGACCAAATCCTTTTTTCTTCATGCCAGGTATTAGTAGCTTAGATAAGGCAAATGGAGCATAGAAATTGAGCGACATATTTTCTTTCAATGCACTTATTGGAATATTTTCTACAAGACCTAAAACAGCATTCCCTGCTGAATTTATAAGAATATCAACCGAGTTATTAAAGTAATTTTCTATTTGATTAATTAAAGTTTCAATCGAATCCAGCTCTAATAAGTCACATACAAAAAAATGTGAATTAATATTTAAAGCTTTAAGAACATTATTTAAGCTAGTTAATTCATCCTCATTTCTCCCAGTTAAGGCAATAGATGCACCAAGGTCTCCAAACTCAAAAGCACAAGCTCTTCCAATGCCTGAACTCGAGCCAGTAATTAAGACAAGCTTATTTTTATAATCAATCATTTAAGTTAGCCTGTGTTATTGAGGCGGTAGATTTTGTGAAGGAACAGATTTATTTTTACCGTAAATATAGCCTTATTTAGGCACTTGTACTCTCCATCTTCCTTAATAATCCAATTGCTTTCCCTTAACAAAGACAGTCTCGAAAGAATCATTTCTTTAGTAGAATATATTTCATCAATTTTGTCTTTATCCATAGCAAACCCATCAGAGTAATATAACTCTTCAATTATTCTTATTGAAACGGACTTTAATATTCCAACATATAGATGTGAGTATAGCATTATCAGGCAATAAAATAGTGGCGCTGTCATCCAAATTTCTGGCAAAAGCAATCCTAAAAAATAATTTGCTAAAATATAGTAAGTAAATATGAATGCTGCTATTGAAGTAAGTAGAATTAAAATTATTCCTCTATAACCATTTACCATTCTCCAAATAATTACATGGAGTAACAGAAAAATAGAAAAAGATAGCAAACTTATTGATACACTATTAATCAACATATTAGCCTCCCCTACCTAACTTCAAAATAGATTTATAGAATAGAGATATTTTAGCAATATAGATTGCATTTTTTGATGATATTTTTATTAGGCTCTCTTCAGTTGAAATAAAACCTAACTTTTTAATACCTTCTATTCTTTTTTGAAACATCCACTCAATTCCTTTACCTTCAGCATACTCTTGCATAACTCCTTCTGAATTTAACGAAGAATTAAGATAAATATCTGTCACTATTCTCATTGAAAAGCCCCTAGCTATCATTGAAAAAGCCTCCAAATAAAATAAACACATAAATACTGAAGTTGAAAAAGAACTTATTAAATGCAAAGAGAATTCTTCATAATGATAATATAAAGTATATTTAAAATATATATCTATTAAGATATAAAGCAAAAATGCTAAAAACATAAGTTTAATATGAAAACCTTCTTTTCTAAAAATAGCTATTAAAACTACATGAAAAAAAGGTATCAATAGTGAGAATAAAATCGATAATAGAATTGTAAACATAGTTTAAGCAATAAGCCTTAAATACATATCAGAATAGAAAAGTGATTGAGGATCTAAATTTCTTTTAATTTTTAAAAAATCCACATAGCTCGGGTACATTTTTTGGAAAGTTATTTTTGACAGATTCTCATCCTTAGCTAAGTAAATTTTTCCCTTATTTAGAATAGTAAAATCTGATAATGCATTAACAAAATCATTTATCTTTTCTTGAGGCCTTCCTGCAACTTGAATATCAATACCTATACTATAGCCATTTCCTTCAAATGATAGAAGAAAGTCATCACTAATATGAGACTTAACACCACATAACAAGGACTCAGACTTATGTTTCTGGCACAATTCTAACAAATCTTTTAAAGATTGTTTACTAGACTCTATAGGTAAAAGAGGTTCAAACTCATAAAATCCATATGGTCGATAAACTTCTCTAATATCTGGTATTTTGTTATGCATAAAATTATAATCAGTGAACAGAACTGGCTTAGAATATTTACCAGACTTAGCAAAAGATTTTCTAGCTAAAAAATAATGTAATTTATTCAAGAATTTTAATACAACTGGTTTAAAAAAAACTCTACCCACATACCATACTGGCTTTGATGGTAAAAACCCAAAAATAAACTTTGGTTTTGTTAAGGATTTTTCAAGCTCTTCAATAGAGGTTTTTAAATTTTCTTCTACCCATGAGGCACTAGAAACATAACCTCTACCTACTGCATCACCTTTTGAAAAAGCATCAACCCATGCCACAGAAAAGTCTGAATCCTTCTTTCTTAACTCTATTAAATCTAAAGATTCACCAATGTTTTTAGTTATCTCAGTTCTAACTCTTACAAAAGGAGAGGGAATTTTCTGCAATTGGATGTCAACTTTAACAATAACACCAAGCAATCCAATACCCCCTATTACTGCTTTAAAAATTGGGTTACCCTTATCAATCACAATTATTTTAGAGTTAGATAATAGGAGATCTATTGATGTTACTTGATGACCAAAATTTCCATTCTTCCAAGCATCCTTTCCATGAACGTTGTTTGATATTGCTCCTCCAATTGAGACATCCATACCGCCAGGACAAGAAGTTAATGCCCAATTATCTAATAATGAAAGCTTAAAAATGGATGCAAAGGAAACTCCTGGCTCAACTGATATAGAACCAATATCTGGTCTCCAGCTTAAAATATTACTCATTGAAGATGTATCTAAAATTAATTCATCCGTATTTAGTATCATGTCGCCGTAAGAAAAACCCCTTCCACGACAACAAATCTTAATATTTTCTTTATTACAATAATCAATAATTTCCTTACATTCTTCTATTGTTGATGGTTTTATAACTAAGCTTTTTGAAGAATGGGTCTCTGCATAACCCATCTGAAAACCATAAGAAGAATTCTTAAATAAGTTACCTAGTTCTATAATATTTCTGTCTTTCATTTAATTTAATTCTTTTATATATTTATGAATGCCTGATTCCATTGAGGTGAAATTAAAGCCTGGATATGCTTTAAGGAATTTCTTATTTGAAATTCTTATATTTAACTCCTTTGAATCACCAATAGACTTTTCTATATAAGAATTCTGACATAACTCATCTGAAATTATTTTAATGATTTCGACTAATTGTATACTCTTACCTGAAGACAAGTTAAACACACCAAAGCTTGGACTCTCTAAAAGCCTTAAGATAGCTCTTGTAATATCTTCAACATATAGATAATCTCTACGTTGAATCCCGTTATTTGTTAATTTTAAATATTCATTATTCTTAATTAAGTTAGTAAATTTTCCAATAATAGATCCATAACTGTCGTCTTTACCATAAACACCTGGCAGCCTGAGAATAGTTAAGTTATCCTTAAAAACTTTTTTAAGCAATGTTTCAGAATATAACTTAGAAATTGAATAAGGATTTTTAGGTGAGAGCAATGAAGATTCATTCAATTCAATGCCATTATTAAGGTAGACATCGATTGAGCTTAAAAAAATAAAAGAGCTGATATGGTGCTCAGAAGTAGATTTAATGAAATTGCTCACCATTAAAATATTATCTTCCAATGATGATTTTGTATCTTGATTTCTCCTGACAATAGAAGCAGCAAATAGAATGTCTAAATTCTTATTTTTATAAGGCAGAAGATACTCCTCTACTTCCTCTAAAGAGAGGAGGTTACAATCTTGACGACTCACTACCTCACAATCAATTGAATTGCTCATTAAACCTTTAAATACTTGGCTTCCAATAAAACCAGTCCCTCCAATTATTAATACTTTTTTTTGTTTTGACATTTTAAAATTCATCTATCACAATGAGAGGCCTGAATACTTTAGAATGTTTAAGATCATCTAAAGCAATATTAATATCGTCTAATTTATACTTTTTAGTAACAAGCTTTTCCAGTGGCATCAATTTTTTTTTATATAATTCAGCTAAAATTGGAATATCGTTATCAGGTGAACATGCACCCCCCCAACTTCCCTTTATATTCTTACCTAAAATTAGATTAAAAGGATCAATTGAAATTTTTTTTCCCACTTCAGGATGAGAGGCAAAAATGCTTAATCCACCATTATTTTTAACTGACTCAAATGCTAACTCTATAGTTTCAACCTTTCCACCAGCATCAACACTATAATCAACTCCAACTCCGTTTGTAATCTTATTAATCTCCTGTAAAACATTTGTTTTCAATGCATTTATTGTGTGTGTTGCTCCAAATTCTTTAGCTAGACTTAGTTTTTCATCTGAAATGTCTACTGCAATTATATTTTTACACTCAAAAGCCTTAGTTACCATTAAGCCACTTAGACCAATTCCACCTAATCCTATAAAAGCAATTGAAGAGTTTTTCTTAGGCTTAATTTGATTTAATACTATTCCAGCACCAGTAGGAAGAGCACATCCAAATAAAACTGAAATATCTTTAGGAAGACCATCAGGCAAGGGAACAACTCTATTTTCTGAAACTATTGTATATGTGCTAAAAGTTGTAACCCCACCAGAGTTAATTATTTTATCCCCTAATTTGTACTTAGCGCCATCAGCATTAATACCTTTGCCTTTAATCCAGCCCAATATTACCCAGTCATCTGCTGAAACCTTTGTCACATCAGCTGCAGTATGAACAACCTTACCGCAGCCTTCATGGCCTAGCAAGTGAGGTAAATACTTATCCTCTCCTCTTTGTCCTTCAACTTCCATCAATTGACTTCTACAAACCCCACTATAGGCCATTTTTACAAGTACTTGACCAGACATTAATTTAGGAATTTCCACTCCACTCACTATTGAAAGTGGTTTACCACACTCCCAAAGAACTGCAGCTTTCATATGTGTTGGTATATTCATTAATTTAATATTTTAATAATAATTTTTTTTAACACAAAAAGCTAATGAGTGCGCTCAATTAAACTTTAAGAAATTCTTTAACACATTCTACGACATATTTAGCTTGAGAATTCTCAAGCTCGGGGTAAATTGGCAAACTTAAAATTTTATTAGCTTGCTTCTCAGCCATTGGAAAGTCACCAATTTTATATCCATAATGACTTGAGGCCTCATGCAGATGCAAAGGTATTGGATAGTTAACAGCAGTCATAACGCCCTTCTCTTCTAGGAAAAACTTTAAATCATCTCTATTATTATGTTGAATAATAAACCTATGAAATACAGGCTTTTCAAATTCTTTAATACTAGGGACCTCAATATGATTAGATAATTCTTTAATATAGTAATTGGCCAGCTCAAGAAACCTATCATTCCATTTATCTAAATATGATAATTTTAAATTTGCTATAGACGCTTGTATTTCATCCAACCTAGAATTCCACCCCCAAAATTCACATTCATTCCTATTTTTAAGTCCATGATTGCGCATTTTTAAAGCCCTATTATATAAGTCTTCATTATTAGTTGTAATAATGCCTCCGTCACCATGAACGTGAAGATTCTTTAAAGGATGAAGACTAAAGCATCCAGCATCTCCAAAAGATCCACTCTTTTTAGATTTGTATGATGCGCCTACTGCTTGTGCTGCATCTTCAATAACTAATAGATTGTAGTCTTCAGCTATTTTATTAATCATTTCCATGTCAGCCACTCTACCAGTAAGATGAACAGGCATAATAGCTTTTGTTTTAGGAGTAATTGCCTCTTGAATTAATCTAGGATTTAAATTGAAATCTTCACACACATCTACAAATACTGGCTTGGCTCCTATATTTGCAATGGTCCATGCTGAGGCAACAAATGAGTTTGGCGCTGTGATGACTTCATCCCCTGGCTTAACCCCAAGACCTAAAAGGCTAAAAGTAAGTGCGTCAGAGCCATTTCCAACGCCTATGGCGAAGGCAGTGCCACAAAAATCAGCAAAATTCCTTTCAAACTCCTCTACTTCATTTCCTAAAACATAATTACCTGTTAAAGAAATCCTATCAAATCTACTTAGTATTTCTTCTCTAAGTCCTTTGTACTGAAGTCCAGGATTAACAAATGGAATTTTCATAATTTAGGAATAAAATTCTTTAATTTTTTGTACTGTAAAATTCATTTGCTCTTCAGTAATAAACTCATGCACTGGAAGAGATAATACTTCTTTACAAAGCTTTTCTGTATGAGGAAAATCACCTTGTGAATAACCAAAATCTTTTGCTGCAGGCTGCAAGTGCATTGGAATTGGATAATGAACTTTTGCATCAATACCATTATTAATAAGATATTTTTGTAAATCATCACGTTCACTAACTCTAATACAATAGAGATGAAAAACTTGTTTGACTTCAGGAGATCTAGAAGGAATTTCAATCTGAGAAATATCTGAAAGTTCTTTATCATAAAAGTGAGCATTTTTGATCCTCATATCAGTGATGTGATCAATTTTCTTTATATAGTGATTACCTACAATAGCTTGAAGTGTATCTAATCTAGAGTTATAAGCAAAGACATCGCATATATCTCTACCTCTTAAGCCATGGTTTCTAAGTAACACTAACTTATCATGCAATTCTTTATTATTTGTAACAATAATTCCACCATCCCCCCAAACGTTTAAGTTTTTTAAAGGATGCATACTAAAACATGCTGTATCTCCAATCGATCCTGCAGTTTTGTCATTTCTTTTTGCATTTATAGCATGGCAAGCATCTTCTACAATTGAAAGGTTATGTCTATCTGCTATGTCCCTTATAGAATCCATGTCACATATCAAACCTGACCAGTGAACTGGCACAATAGCTTTAGTGTTAGAAGTTATTGCCTCTTCTATTAGATCTGGATCAATATTATAATCACTGCCAATGTCCACAAACTTTGGAATTGCACCTGCAGTCACAATTGCACCGATTGTTGCATAAAAGGTATAAGGAGTTGTAATTACCTCATCTCCTTCCTTTATGCCTAGAGCCTTTAAAGACAAAAAAAGTGCGTCAGTACCACTTCCTACTCCTATTGCATAACGAGTATTAGAAATCTTCTTAAACTCTGCCTCGAATTCATTAACTGCGCTGCCGAGGGTAAAATCTCCCCGAACAACTAGTTTTCTTATCTCATCTATAACTTCTTCTGAATCTTGAAATTGCTGAGGAAGGTAGTTATGATTTATTGGTAATTCATTAGTAAGCTTATATTGCTTAAGTAAAAAATTATGACTTATTTCTTTCATAGGTTTATATAGGTTTAGTTTATGAATATTTAAATGATATTATAAAGTGATAAAAAACTTGGTGATACCGATTCAATATAGAGCCTATTTTTTGTGAATATACTCTAAAGGCATTTTACTTATCTCAGACCAATTATTATCTATCCAATTAATCATTTCTTCTATGCCTATTTGAAGTGAAATCTTTGGCTTCCAATTCAAGTCTCTCCTTAATTTGGATGAACTAATACTATATTTTGAATCTTGACCAAAGTTTTGTTCAACTAATTCAACAGAAGTTTTGAAGTCTTGATTCATCATCTCACAAATAGTTCTAACTACTGCATATATAGAAATATCATCCCCTTCAGGAGAGATATGATAAACATCACCAACAGCTCCTTTTTCAGCTATTTTTAAAGTTGCCTCTACAACATCTCTTATATGAATAAATGAGCGTTCAGATTTTCCATTCCCATGCAATTGAATCTTTTTTTTCATTTTTAAATAAATTATAGCTCTTGGTATAATTCTATAAAGTTGCTGATGTATACCGTATACATTTGCAGACCTTGTAAAAATAACTGGAAATTCATATCTTTTATATAAGGTTATCAAATGAAGATCTCCTGCTAATTTAGAAGCAGCATAAGGAGTACTAGGAGAATAATTATGATTTTCTTTTAGATTATCTGAAGTGCTTCCATAGACTTCAGGAGTAGAAGCAGTTAAATATTTTTTTAAATAAGTACGCTTTCTTAGTTCATCCGTAAGTCTGACAATTGAAATAGTATTAGTTTCATACCACTGTAAGGGATTTTCCCAACTACTTCTTACTTCACCTTGAGCTGCAAAATTAGCAATAATTTCGGGCTCATTATCATCACAAATTTTTAATATTTTTTTTAAGTCTTTATTAACATCAAGCTTAAAAAACGAGAACTTTGGGTTCCCATTTCCAGCATATAAATAGGGAAGCATTACCATTGGATACTCATCTGATCGGCTAATGCCTATTACCTTGTAACCTTTTTCTAAACAATGCTGAACTAAGTGAGAGCCAGTAAAGGAATTAGAGCCAATTATTAGAACTGTTTTCATTAAAAAGGTCCTTTAAACCAATCCCCAGGAACATCATGAGGAAATGAAGAGTGTTTAAAATCATTTTTACTAATAATTACATCAAACATAGAGCAGACTTTCTTTGCAATATCAAAAGAAGTTGGATAGAAATCTTCAGTTAAAGAGAAACTAGCTGGAACAGGAGCATCTGGCAAACAAATTCTAGCTGGTGGTGCTTCCATTTCTGAAAATAGCTCAATTGAAACTTTAGCAATTATTTCAGCAGCTAGTGATCCTGTCTCAGAGCCTGTATCTAGAACAAGTAATTTTTTAGTTTTTTCAACTGATTTAATTATGGTGCCCCAATCTATAGGATTTATACTCCTTAAATCAATAAGTTCACAAGAAATGCCTTGTAGTTTTAAAAACTCTAAACATCTCAAAGCCTCAGTATTCATATAAGACATCCCTACAATAGTAATATCTGTTCCATGCTTTATTAAATTAGCTGTACCTAAAGGTATTCTAAAGTCCCCTTCTGGGACATCTTCTTCCTGGTTATGAAGCCATCTATGTTCAAGAAAGAGAACAGGATTTTCGTCAAAAATACTAGACAGGAGAAGCCCTTTTGCCTCTTTAGGAGAGCTTGGCATAACTACCTTTAGTCCTGGTATGTGAGCGAACCAAGATTGAAGGCTTTGAGAGTGGGTTGGTCCTTGACCCCAGCCTCTTCCTATAATCAGGCGAATAACTATTGGAACTGAGTTTTGACCTCCAAACATATAATGCCATTTTGCTGCAGCATTAACCAATTGATCCATAGCTAATAAGAAAAAATCTAAGCGTTGATGCACCATTACAGGTCTATACCCAACTAGAGATGCGCCTATTGCAACACCAGTCATTGCATTTTCTGAAGTAGGCATATCAAAAACTCTTTCTTTACCAAACTCTTCTTGAAGGCCAATTGTTGTATCAAAAATGTGTTTTGGATCATCTACACCTAGGCCATAACACAAAACTTTTGGATCTAACGCCATAGCAGTAAAAAGTGCCTCATTAATTGCTTTAGTGAAACTAATATCTCTAGACAAATTTACACTCCAGCATATATGTATTTAAAAACATCTTCTTTTTTAGGAAAAGGTGAATCTTCCGCAAACTGAAAGGCGTTATCAACCTCATCTTTAATAGTTCGAGCTATAGAACTTATCATTTTTTGCGTCAATATATTTTCTTTAAGAAGCTGTATTTCAGACAATAATATAGGATCTTTCTTTTTCCATTCTAAAAACTCATCTTCAGCCCTATAGCCTATATGATTATCATAATTTGGCCCACAATGCTCTCTCCATCTATATGTATTAAATTCTAGAAAACGTGGCCCATCACCTTTTCTAATACTTGATATAGTTTCAAGCGCTGTTTTATAAACACCAAACACATCATTCCCTTCCCCTTGATGGCTTTTAATACCCATTGCTTCAACCATTTTGTAAATAGGCCGATCCTTAGGTTGTCTTACTGATAAAGGAGAGTAGACAGAATAGAAATTATTCTCGCACAAAAAAAGAACAGGCAATTTTTTTTGAGCACAGAAATTAACTGTTTCAGCAAACACACCTTCTTCTGTGGCTCCATCTCCGATAAAAATACAGCTAATTTTGTCTGATTTATCAAGCTTCAAGGATAAACCTAAACCAGCACCAATTGGTATAGAGTTACCTACTATTGCTGTACTTCCCATAAAGCCTACGCTTAAATCAATTAAGTGCATAGACCCGCCCCTACCTTTACTACAGCCGCCTTCCTTACCATATATTTCAGCAATCATTTTAGAAATATTTCCACCCTTCCCCAAATAATGCCCATGGGATCTATGAGTACTTACAACTAAATCTTTATTTTGAAGTGCTAACCCAACAGCTGCTGAAACTGCTTCCTGGCCTGTACTTAGATGCGTAGGACATCTCATCTTCTTCTGGTCATACCTTTCAGCAATCGTTTCCTCAACAGCCCTAATTAAGACCATTTTTGAATACAACTCAATCTTTATTTTTTTTTCCATTAGTCAATTTTTTTTAGACAAAAACTATGAACTATGGCATGAACCAAAAATAATCAGAAGAGTAGCCAGCTTCTTCAAATAACTTCTTCCATTCATCAACGTGAAGTATTGTCTTTGCAGTAAGGTTCCATGCATGCATTGCTTCTTTTTCTAGATCATTTCTATAGGCATCAACAGTAATAAAAGCATTTTTCTTGCTAACACGCTCAATCTCTTGCAATGCTTGAATGCATTCCTCTCTACCAAAATTATGAACTGTAGTTACAGAAATCACTAAGTCAAATGAGTTATCTTCAAAAGGTAATTCTCTTGCATCTGCAACTTGAACAAAGTCTTTCACAGATGGCATACAATTTTTTATGGCATATTTACTGATATCAATTCCTTGAACCTCAATACCTGGAATCATTTCAGAAAAATCATGCATCATAAAACCCTTAGCACAGCCAACATCCAAAACTTTACTATCTTTAGTTAGATTATATTGTTTTTTAAAATCAGGAACGACTGGCTGCCAAAATCGAGAATTATAAGAAAATCCACCATAGCCATTTCTTCTATCACCATCAAAAAAATCTTTCTCAAACTTTCGAGCTAGCTCTCTATCTTCACTAGTTTTTTCCGCACCACGCTGCTTAATATCTCTCTTTGTGCGAGGATAATTCCTCATTAAATCAATCTCTTGTCCCAAACCTATACTCCTAATATTAAAAATAGACTTATTGAAAAAATTAATTAAACAACTCTTTGGACTGCATCCACTTAAGATTGTGAAATTTTTCTTCGTCTTTTAGTACCCCTGAATTATAATTCTTAATAATTTCTTGGATCGCATTCTCAACTCCTTTCTTTGGCTTAAATCCTGTTGCAAGAACCTTCTCAGAATTAATTCGATAAGACCTTGGATCACTAGAACCAGTGACTTCTATTTCAACTGGTAGATGCTTAGTCACCATCTTAGCAATACTTAAAATCGAAATGTTTTCAAAACCAGCATTATAAACACCAGTAAACTCAGGATGATTTATGAAGTGAATATATAAATCTGTTATATCATCAATATGGATATTTGGACGAATTTGAGCTCCTCCAAATACAGTAATTTTCCCTTTCGATAAAGCATGCATTGTTAGAAGATTTACTGATACATCAAGGCGCATCCTTGGAGAATAACCACAGACAGTTGCAGGTCTTATAATTTGCACAATCATGTCATCCTGGTAACTCAATAAAACTCTTTCAGCAACCATTTTCGTTTTATTATATTCAGATATAGGATCAAGTACTAAATCTTCTGTTACATTCTCCTCCTCCTTGACTCCATAGACACTTCCAGATGAAGCATAAATAAACCTTTTAACGCCCATTCTTTTTGCTTTATCAGCAAGCTGCATAGTTGCCAAAGCACTGACTTCCCAAGTAAGTTTAGGATTTAAATCTCCACAGGGATCATTTGCAATTGATGCAAGATGAATAATACATTCAACTCCCTCAAGTGGAATTTCATCAATATTTCTAACATCCCCCTTTATAATTTTTAAATTTGAATGCGATTCTAAAAAATTTCCAAACCATTGAATATCGAATGCTATAACTTCATGACCTTCATTTAAAAGTTTTGGAATTAAAACATGTCCCTTATAACCACAACCACCTGTAACTAGTATTTTCATATAATCAATAAATAATTTTAAATGTTAAGAATCTAAAAAAGTAAGATCATTTTCTAGTTGATAATAAGTTTTTAAGCTTCCAATATCGACTATTTTAGCAGAGGTATGATAGGTATAAATCTTTCCTAATAAGTTTGGTATAACATCCAAGCTAAAATCTACTGCAGTTTTAAAATCCTCGGCATAAATTGCTAAAAACTCTTTAGAAAGAATGTATATTGCTCCGTTTGCTAGGTTTCCCCTGGGGCTAGTATCTTTCTCATAAAATTTTTGTACGACACCATTTACATCAAGCTTAACAATGCCACAACTCTCAGGATTTTCAGTAATGAAAGTCATCATAGTAATCAAACAGCCTTTTGGTCTTTTGTTATGGTGATGGATAAATTCTTTAAAATCTGCAGTACAATAATTATCTGCATGTGCCATCAAAATATCTTCTCCATTTAAATAATTAATATTGTGCCTAAGTGTTCCTGCAGTTCCCAGAAGTTTATCTTCATGGACTAGCTTTATTTTTTCTCTTAATGGGTGATGGCTTACAAAGCTTCTAACTTCATCAGGTAAATAATGTGTATTGACTAAAAAAGCATTAAAATTAGATTTGGCTAAATTATAAACCCAATAATCTAATAATGGTCTTCTCTGAATAGGCACTAAACATTTTGGAATTTTTTCAGTAATAGGTCTAAGTCTTTTACCAAACCCTCCTGCCAGAAGAAGTGCTTTCAATTAATTAATACTTTGTGAAATTCGTCTATAGTCAAAGGTACATTTCCAACCCTTCCAACTTGAATTGACGCTGCAATATTTCCCAAACATGCAGCCTCCCATTTAGTTGCGCCTGCAGCAATAGCGAGGCTGCTTGTTATAAGCATTGAGTCTCCCGCACCTGAAGTATCTTTAGGAGATTTATTGAGAGCATCTAAACGATCTGTCTCGAAATCTCCAATACCCTCTTGAGGTTCTATATGAAGAAGAACACCCTGCGATCCAAGCTTTAAAAATACATTATCAGCATTTGCTTTAATTCTTAATTTCTCTGCAAGAACTACAAGGCCATCTTCAGAATTCTGCAAACATATTCTTGCTTCTCGTTCAGTCGCAAAAACTACGTCCATCCCCTGAAATCTTGAAATATCACCAACTTGAGAAGAAGATTGGCTATCTGCCACTATCAATTTTTTAGCATTCTTGCTTTTTTTGACCATCTGGTCAACAAGCGTTTGAGGTAAACACCCATAATTAAAATCAGAAAAAACCACTAAGTCTACCTTCTCTAGAATATCTTCAAAAGATTCTAATAGAAACTGTTGAATATTCTCACCTATTGAGTCTTGAGTTAGATGACTAACCCTTAAAAGACTTTTACCTTCAGCTTGAAATCTTTGCTTTAAAGTAGTCAATCTATTTATATCTTTTGCAATTATTGAGACTAATTTTTGAGAAGATAGCTCACTCAAAATATAATCTCTATCTAAATCATCTCCCGTAACACTCAATAGGCTAACTTCTGCACCAAGACTTGCCGCATGTGATGCAACAATACCTGATCCACCTAGGAATCTTGCCTTATCAGTTGGCATTACAACTAAAGTTGGATCCTCTTGTGACATACCTAATGGAGCGCAAGCAATATACTCATCAATAATTAAATCGCCAATGACGCATATTTTTAACTTCTCAAACCCTTTAATTAGAGATAGCAACTTATCTCTTGAAAAACCATGTCTTTTAGAGAAGTTTTCAGGAAAATATCTATTATCAGAAATAGGTGCAATATTGGAGCTTTGGTTAATCAGCTCTTGAGAAGAAAATATAGGGCCACCTGAACTAAAAATTAATCTTCCTCCATATTCTTTAACTGGCTCTAGCTCTTTATTCTTTTTAAATTCCCATTCTTTTCCCTTAAGAACTAATTCTGGTTTAGATGATCTTAGGAAGTCTTCAACGTCTCCATCTAATAAAAAAGCCTGCGTCACATAAATATTATTCTTTACTCCCTCCAGTCTATCTTCTTCAGAAATAATTGCTTTATTACCTGCCTTTCTGTCAGAATAGACACCAATAATTAGGTTATCTGCAAGTTCATGAGCATACTTTATTATCCTTTGATGACCAGGATGAAGTACATTAAAGATTCCAGAGATAAATATAGTATTTGTTTTTTCCATTTAATAGTTACCTTTTTTTATCCTTAAGAATTTTACAATAAATGATGCTAAGCTTAATAAAAAAAGACCCATCATAGGGATGAAAATATCTGGATTGTCAAACATAGATAAAGAAATGCTTTCATCAGAAGTAATAAATCTATCTATCCTTTTACCAAATGCAACCCATATAAGCGTGCCTGGGATAAATGCAAGAAAAGTAGCTAATAAAAATATACTTGAACTCATCCCTAGAACCCCAGCAATTATATTACTTACAGATATTGGAAGAAAAGGAAATAGCTTCAAAGTAAAAAGCCAGGTAAATTGACCTTTATTAAAGTTAGTTGTGATTGAAGAAATATAAGGATTAGTTTTTTTAGAAAGATAATTAAATAAAAACCCTTTTGTGGCAAGAAACACAACCCAACAACCAAGCGTACCTGCAAATATGCACAATAAGAAAGCTAGCCAGCCAAATAATGCACCTCCAAGTAAAACTAAAATGGTAATTATTGGCAGTGAAAAAGCTGCAGCTGTAAAATATATAAAAAAGAAAATAATAGCTGAATATATATAATTTTCTGAACTTTGAAGACTAAGTTCAGAATAATTTCCCTTTACATTGCTCCAACTTAAAAATAAATCAAAATCAAAATAAAAAAAACAAACTAGGCCTAAAAATAAAGTAAATGGAAGAATAAGCCTTATATTAAATCCTTTTCTAATAAATTCAATAATGCCTTTAAACATTATAAATATTTGATTTATATTTCTTTAAATTTTCAGCCCTAGTAAACCAATCAATAGTTTTTTGCAGTCCAGCATTAATTTTTACCTGAGACTTGAAGCCAGTAAGTTTTTGAATTTTGCTGTTGTCGCACCAAAGACGGAATACTTCAGATTTTTTTGGTCTATATCGTTGTTTATCTTGAAGAAAAGTAACATCACTATTCATTAGTTCTTTAATTAGATTGAGAGTATCTTGAATACTAATTTCGGAGTTTGATCCAATATTGATAGTTTCACCGATTGTCTTATCATTTTCGGCAATTGCCAAGAACCCCCTACAAGTATCATCGACATAATTAAAATCTCTTGTTGTAGAAATATCACCTAATTTAATTTCTTTTGCTCCATTAGCAATCTGCGTAATAATAGTTGGAATAACTGCACGAGAGGATTGTCGAGGGCCGTAAGTATTAAATGGACGTGCAATGGATATTGGTAAATCAAACGCATTATAAAAGCTCATTGCAACAGCATCTGCAGCAATTTTTGACGCACTATATGGCGATTGAGCTTGCATAGGATGTTTTTCATCAATAGGGACATATTGAGCAGTACCATAAACTTCGCTTGTAGATGTATGAATAACTCTTATATTGCCATTTTCCTTTGCTGCTTGACAAATATTTAAGGTGCCCTTTACATTTGTATCTAAATAACTATCAGGAGCAACATAAGAATAAGGAATAGCTATTAAAGCAGCAAGATGAAAGATAATATCAACATTCTTTACAATCTCCTTACAATAATGAGGATCTCGAACGTCGCCTGAAAAAATCTCTATTTTATCTTTACAATTAACATTCTCTAACCACCCCCAATTGTTGAAAGAGTTGTATTGAGAGAGTGCTTTTACTTTATACCCCTTTAAAACAAGAAGCTCCGTAAGATGTGAGCCAATAAAACCATCTGCCCCTGTAATTAAAGCGGTTAAATTATGATTCATGATTTACACATAGTTAAATAATAATAATTTTAAGTACATCTACTTAATGATATTTTTAATAAAGTATTGAGTCTTTCTTATAACAATTTTAAACATATAGAATGCTTGGTTTGTAAAAATTTGTTCAATATATTTATTTGTATAACCCCATCTTCCTTTCTGTCCTTGGGTTTTAGTAAGAATATTTAATTTTAAAAAAGGATCGAACTTTAAAGCTCGGTTAAATAAAAAGGCTTTATTGGAAAACCATAGTTTTTGTAAAAGCACCAAATCATTATCCCTATAATCTTCAAAAAGAGTACTTCCTTTAGCATCATTTTTATTTTCTTCAACAAAAGTTTCAACAAATTTTATTTTTGCTTTTTTTTCAGAAATTCCTCTATAAGCTATGTCAGTATCAGCAAAAGAAGCTATAAAATTCAAGTCATATCCTCCTAGACTAGAATACAAAGTTTTTTTGATAAAAATAGAAATTGGCACGTATGGACAGTTTTCAATTTCAGGATAAAGCTTATAATTTGAATCTTTATATTTCTTTCCATTTCTCATCAGTTTAGGAGATAAGATTAATTCATTATTAGAATGAATATTTTTATTATAAAATTCAAGTAATTTGTCGAGAGCATTCTTATCTTTAAAGATCAAATCGTCAACACAGTGTAAAAGAAACTCTCCTTTAGCACTCCTAGCTGCAATTTCTGCACATTGAACTGGTTTTGTAAAAGACTTAATAAACGTAAATTCTTTAGGTAATTGAAATTTTGGAGGATTGGGTCCAACAAAAATAATTTCAAAAGCGCAGATATTAAACTTGATACTATCGTATAGTTTCATCCAATGCTCTGGTCTAGCAGCAGAGGCATATAAAGACACAACAGGTTTTATACTCATAATGATAAAAAATAACCTAAAAATTATACTTTTTTAGAAACTCATAGACTTCATTAAACTCAGAATTATAGTGCTTTGACCATCTGTTTCTAAGCTTTGGAAGAGTCAATCGCCTTGTAAGATATTTATTATATATTTTTGCAGAAAAAGGTAAATTTACTCTTATTAATGCTCTTAATTTTCTTATAAATCCATCTTCTTTTTTACATAATGAGGCTTTCGTTGTTCTTGAAAAATAATTAACAAATTCCTGCTGTACAAAATTTTCAGTTTCAGGCTTATTTTTAGAAGTATTATTTTTTATTTCATTAGAAATAATTTTATGCATTTCTTTATAGGAAATATGAAAGCTTTCTGATAAAAATGCCACTATTGATTTATGACTTTGAAATCTATTTTTATGTACTTGCCTCATAACATAAAGATCATTAATTAACTTAGTTTTACCTTGAATAATTGGAACGCATCCCATTGTTATTTCTCTACAACCTTCCAGAGGAATAGTTTTTAAAAGTCCCAAAGTTTTTTTAAACTCATCAACCCTTCTAACCGTCCAAATAGGCCAATAATTTCTCAAATATGAAGAAAGCCTTAAAGACGGATCATCAGACTCATTTGCTAACAATCTATATTCTGATGCTGTTTGAATAATCCCAAATAGTGAGTCATCATAAATCTTAAAAGAAACTCCAGTTCCATGACAGTTGCTATATTTTTGGTTATTATCCAAAAATATAGCACATTTTTTTAGAGTACTTGGAATTAAAAAGTCATCATCACCACAATAAGAGGCGTACTTTTCATTAACTTGATGAAGTATTAATCTTTTAGCCTCTTCAATGTTTGTTTTAGGATAGTGTTCGTATACAACATTAAGGTTATGTGACACATCAGTAATAGCCTCTTTAATTGCTTTTATGTGCAATATATCATCACTAGAATCTGCAATATAGATAGTACTTCCATATAAAGAATGAGAGTAATAAGATAATAATCGTCTTATAAAACTTGACCTGTTCATTGTGGGAACAATTATTGCAACCATTATATTAACCTATCACTGGAGACCATGCTATTATTGAATAACCTTCAATAAATAAGCTGCCAATTCCAGTTCTTGTGACATCATGAATAATAACCCTGCCTTCTTTTTCTAATATTTTTAGTTTCTCAATGTAATCCTTTAAATAACCTCTCTTTTCAAAATATTTTATTGATAAATACTGTAATAATTCACTATCATCTAGAGGCTCCGCCATGGGCTCGATATTAATTACTATTGAGGCTTTATTAGTAATCCAATAATTAATAAGATTATCAGTATTGCCGCCCAGTTGTTCTAGTGCAGCAAAGGTATATACTGAAGAATCTGGTTGCAATTTGATATTGTAATCTGGTATAAAATTGTTAAAGCAAATTCCAGATAATTTATTATCACCTAAATTCTTAGCAACACTATTTATTATTTCTACTCCTGATTTGGCCCACTCCATAGAATAAAGAGACGCATTTTTATTGACCTCCCTAAGTCTTAATAAATTATGACCAGTTCCAGCCCCAAACTCATAAACATTTTTTGAATTTATAAAATATTTTTCAAAAATAATGTACTGAAAAATTCTAACTATTCCAATTTCAAAATTATCACTTTGAGGAATTATTAATTTACCCTTTAGTCTTTGAAGGCCATGTTTATCAAAATACTTAGGCACTATAGATTCTAAATTTCCAGACTCTAAGTACTCATTTAAATTTTCTGCCCAACCATCTTCCCATTGATTTTTTCTATGTGAACCAGCATAAATAATATCACTAGAAAAAAGATACTTTATAATTTTAAGTAAAACATCATCTCTCTGCTTTGTATCTGGAAATGAGTACTTTAAGTCACTTTCTTTAATTATATTTTTTACAAATAAAGATAACTCCCCTAGACTTGAAAAATCTTCTAGCTCTATTTTAAATAAATTTTCTTTAACATCATTATTCATAATTCTTAATCCATTCAATTGTATTTTTTAACCCTTGGTCGAGGCCAACATAATCAGTAATATTATATTCACTTTCAATTCTTGATAAATCTAGCCCAACACTTTTAGGTGCATCTTTTAAAAATGAATCAGACGCAGGCACATCCACATCAACTTTCATAATTTCCCCAATTTTATTTGCCAACTCTCTTATACTTATCATAGAGTTACCTCCAACGTTATAAACTGCATTATTATTTTTAATAAGTATATTTAAAAGCATAATAACAACATTCGATATATAGCCATATGTCCTCATGGACTCACCGCTATCAAGTAAAGTAATTTTGCCATCAATGCCTTTCTGGATAAACTGATTGAGAACCCTCTCATCATTACTTTTGACACCTGGGCCATATGCCAAAGCTAAACGAGCAGAAGAAGCATTAATACCACTTTCTCTTAATATATTAATAATAGCTTCACCAGACCTTTTGCCTTCGATATAACAAGATCGGGGGTGGGTAGGCGCTGTTGTCCCAATATCATCTTCAGTATTCTTATCATTTAAACAGCCGCTGTAAACTTCTGAACTACTTAAGAATAAGAACCTTCCACATTCTTTTAATCTTTTAGATAAACCAATTGTTGCAGATGTATTAATGGCAATTGTTTTAATTTTATTATTCAAAAACTTTCCTGGCTGTCCATAACCAGCACTGTGAATAATACAATCTGATAACGGAACATTCTTTATAAAATTGCAATCATCAAGGTCGCCATAGATTGATTTAATACTGTTTTCAACATAAATATCATTAATTATTCCATTTGGCTTGGTAAATGATAGTGCATTAATATTAATACGTTTTTTTGCTAAATTATTATTGTAATAATTTAGCGCACTAATAATATTTAGTCCAACTAGTCCAGAGGCTCCAGTAATTGTTATTTCCAACCCATCTAGGGAATTTAAGTCAACCCTCTCATTAACATATTGGGCATCTTTTTCCAACAATGCTAGTAAAGTAAATTTACTTTTCATTTATTATCCTAAGTATTCTTTTTTTAATTGCCTCAGAGTCAAGGCCTATCATTTTATCAATATCATCTTTATTACCATATTTGTTAATAAAATTATTTGGGACACCAATCATTGAAAAATTTCCAGATAAATTACTTAACTCTCTATGGATGTTTGTAAGAATGGGGCCACTATAGAATGGCTCTACTATTAATATTTTTTTATTTAGAAATTTTTTAATTGAAGAAAAATCAAATGGCTTGATTGTTGTGCAATAAATAATCGTTACATCCAAATTAGATGAAGCTTCAAGAACTGCCTTTAAGGTTGTTCCTACTGCTATGATTACAACTTCTCCCTTTTCTTGAAGGATAATATTTTTCCCAAATTCCACATTATATGATTGATTATTTTTTGACTCACTTAATCGAAAATACGAAGTTTTATCATTATCATAATTTTGATTAAATAACTTATCAAACTCATCAGGATGCCCTGGCACTATAAGCTCAATACCAGGTATTTCATTTAAAGTTGGAATATCAGCAGGGCAATGATGCGTGCAACCTAAAGCTGCATAATCATATGAGGCACCTACAGAAACTAAATTAGATCCAAGGCCTTGATAACATAAATCTACTTTAATTTGTTCAAGCGCTCTTTCAACTATAAATGGTGCAATTGTATGAATGATAGGAATTAAATTACTTAACGATAAACCTGCAGATAGGCTAATAGTTGATTGCTCTAAGATACCAATATTGTATGCTCTTTGAGGGTAATTCGTTAACATGTCTCTAAAACCATAAACACCAATATCTCCTAAAAGCAAAACAACTCTATCATCGTTTTGAATGAGCTTACTTACTGTCTTAACAAACTGTCCTCTCATGGTAATTCCTTTATCATCTCTTGAAGCTCTTCCTTCGAAGGCGTTCTATGATGCCATGCAGGATTATTTTCCATTTCTTTAACGCCACAGCCTTTAATTGTATTGGCAATTATAGCTCTAGGCTTTCCAGGAGAGGTTTTTTTTATGGAGTGAATTATTTCAGTGTGCGAATGCCCATCAATCACTTCTACATTCCAACCAAATGCATTAAGCTTGTCCTCTAAAGAGTCAAGCTTTAATGCGCGATCATTCGACCTGTTATAGTCAATTACACAACATAAATTATCTAAATTATGATTCGCGCCTAATAGCATTGACTCCCAAAATGTACCCTCATTACACTCGCCATCACCTGCTATTACAAAAACTCTATTCTGTATTTTTTTTATCTTAGATGCCAAAGCTATTCCAATAGATATTGCTATTCCATGCCCTAGCGAGCCTGTTGAAGCCTCTACTCCAGGAACTTTTCTTTTATCTAAATGCCCGCCAAGAATGCTTTCATGAGAACAATAACTCATTAGTTCTTTTTTTGTTATAAACTTATTGGCCTCCAAAATAGCTGCATGTGCAAGAGAAGCATGGCCTTTACTTAATATCAAAAAATCTCTATCTTGCGCGTCTAAATTTTCTAGTGATAGATTCATAACACTATCATATAGAACAAACAATATATCTACTATGGACAATGCACTTGCTACATGACCCTCTTTGCCATAATGAGAGGCATATAATATATTTTTCTTTACGTTATTGACTTTTGAAATGCTCATATAATTCTTAATTTTTATTCTTTAATAAAAGGTTGTTATTTTTGAGATATTAATTCACTTAACGATTAGAAATATTATCTCTAGAAGAAAGAATTGGCTTATCTGAAGGCCAGTCTATATTTAAATTTTCGTCATTCCATTGATAAGTGAATTGATCACTTGAATCAAGATATTTACCAATATATGCCAATTTATAATGATAAACAGCATGATTACTTGTCACATAATATGCATTTCCAACTCCTGGTGGAATTAATATCAAACATTGAGAATTTTTATTAATTATAAATTTCTCCCATTTCATATATGATGGAGATTTTTCTCTAAGGTCCACAACAACCTGATGTATCTCACCATAGACACATGTAACCAGTTTCCAGGTTTTGTAATCTCCATGAATTCCTCTAAGGACATTATTTACAGATTCAGAAAATTTATCATGTTTAAATAATAATCCATCAGGAAGGAGGGTATCAATCTCATCTTTGATAAATGATGTCCAAATGTTACCTCTATTATCACTAGCAATAGAAGGGTAAATTATTTGCACATCATTAATAATTTTAGATCTTTTAATTTTAAAGTCTATACTCATTCAAGCCCACCATATCCTTCATGCTCTAAGTCATATTTAACCATACCGGAGACTAGCTCTTGGAAAGTAACCTTTCTTTTCCAACCAAGCTCTTTTTCAGCCATAGATGGATCGCCAAGTAATAGCTCAACCTCTGCTGGCCTAAAATATTTTTCATCAATCTCAACTAACAAATCTCCAGATTTTGCATTAAACCCTTTTTCATTAATACCTTCGCCTATCCAATTTATCGTTATCCCAACTTCTTTGAAAGATAGCTCTACAAATTCACGCACAGTATGTGTCTCTCCAGTTGCAATAACGTAATCTTTAGGCTTATCTTGTTGCAGCATTAGCCATTGAGCGTAAACAAAATCTCTTGCATGACCCCAGTCTCTTTTAGCATTCATATTTCCTAGCTTCAATAGTGACTGCCTTCCTTGATGAATTCTTGCAACTGCTTTGGTTATTTTTTTTGTTACAAAAGTTTCTCCACGTCTTGGTGACTCATGATTAAACAAAATTCCATTACAAGCAAATAAACCATAGGATTCACGATAATTTACGGTTACCCAATAAGCATAAAGCTTAGCAGCGCCATAAGGCGATTTTGGATAAAACGGAGTAGTTTCACTTTGAGGCTCTGTCCCTGGAATACCTCCAAATAATTCTGATGTTGATGCTTGATAATACTTGCAATTAACATTTGAATCACGAATGGCATCTAACAATCTAATAGCTCCAGTAGCATCAACTTCAGCAGTATACTCTGGGACCTCAAATGACACTGCTACATGGGATTGGGCACCTAAATTATAAACTTCATCAGGCTTAATTTTGGCTATTATTCTGTGCAAATTACTTGAATCAGTAAGATCTCCATAATAAGTGTAAAAATTTAAATGCCCAAGTATATGATCTATTCTCAGAGTATTGAATATTGAAGACCTACGAATAATAGCATGGACCTCATATCCTTTATCTAACAATAATTCTGCTAAATAAGACCCATCTTGGCCAGTCACTCCAGTTATAAAAGCTTTTTTCATAATTTAACCTTATATTTTTTTTCTAAAAAACTATGCATTTTTTGCCATTTTTCTAAATTCAGCACTATGAGTCATTAAATGTTCATATGTCCCGCTATTAACAACCTTACCATTAATCATCATATGAATAACATCACAGCTCTTAACAGTAGACAATCGATGAGCAATCATAATGATTGTTATTTTATGTGATAAGCTCGTAATAGCATCAATAATTATCTCCTCAGTAATACCATCCAGAGAGCTAGTAGCTTCATCAAGAACTAATATTTCTGGATTGTAATAAAGTGCACGGGCTATTCCAATTCTTTGTCGCTGACCCCCACTTAAACGAACACCCCTTTCACCAACAACAGTCTTGTATTGTTCAGGCAAAGTGGATATAAATTCATGTAGGTTTGCCATTTTTGCAGCCTTTATAGCTCTTTCAATACTAATTTCATCATTAGGAACTGCAAAAGCTATATTAGCAATAATTGTATCGTCAATGAGAAATATAGATTGAGGGACATAGCCTATATTTTTTTGCCAAGATGACCTATTACTTCTATTAATTTCTATGTCATCTGACGAAATAACTCCAGATTTTGGAGTTAATAAACCTAAAATAATATCAACTAAAGTAGTTTTGCCTGATCCAGTTAATCCCACAATACCCACTGTTGTTTTAGGATATATTATAAGATCTAACTTGTTTAATACAGGAATTTCCGAACTCTCATATGTGAAATCTAATTTATCTATCTGCAGTTTTTCTTTAAATAAAACAGGGGGGCTATTAACTTCATTTTGATTTTCATTATTTGGAATTGAAAACTCTTTAACTAAATTTTCAAAAGCAGGAAAATCAAATTTTATTGCAGAAAATCCAATATAAATTTGTTGAAAAGCAGGCATTAACCGATAACTCGCCACTACATAAAGAGAAATCACCGGAATAATGGAGCTAACAATTCCTTCGTTTATAGCAAGAAGTGTAATTATTATCGCGACAATGCCACCAAAGGCAACTACCTCAAGCAAATAGCGAGGCAATGAAGAAATTAATGTTTTTTTAGCTGTATAGTTTGCGATATTTATTGAAGGCAAAGAAAAGCGACTAATAAATTCATCCTCACTTCCGCGCAATTTTATATCTTTAATCCCAGACATTGTCTCATTTCCAGATTTTAATAGTGCAAAGTTATCCTTTGTAGTCGCTAGCCCTAAATTGTGCAGCTTATGCTTTACTAATATAAAAATTATTGCATATGTGCCACCCAAAAATATAGCTGCTGAAAAAGCTATCATAGGGTTTACAAAAATCAGGACTAAAAATAGAAAAAATACAACAATTATTTTTGATAATACAATCACTGATTGCATAAAAACACCTCGAGTAACACGATGCACTTCAAATAAAATGTTATTTCCTAAATCAGAGGTATTTCTATCTAAAAAGAAACCATAGGGTCGCATTAAATAGTTCTTTAACAGCCGCACAGCCAGTCTACTTCCCTGCGCATTTGTAAAGTAAGTAATACACCAAGTCATAAATGCTTGAAAGCCATTTGATATTAATAAGGCAAAAATTAAGGCCGCCCCCAAGAAAACTATAAAATTATTTACATTTTGAAAGTTAAAAAAGTTATAAATTTGTGATAAATAAATATTTTCATAAACTAACTCTGGCGAAACAACAACTGCAATAAATGGGATAACTGCAGCGACCCCAATTACCTCTAAAAAGCCCATAATTACAATACCTACAAAAAGCAAATAAACCTTTCTTAATTCAGATTTTGTAAAAAATATGTTTATTTTTTGCTTTAATTTCATTATCTAGTTCTTAAATATTTTAGTATTAATAATTATTCAAAAAGTTCAGCGCGATTAAATAAACTTCCTGAGCTATCTTTATCTGACAAAACTGGGTTAATGCCTTCAAGATTCCAATTAATATTTAATTCGGGATCATTCCATCTAATAGACCTCTCAAATTGAGGTGCATAATAATCAGTTGCTTTATAACTGACTTCAGCAGTTTCAGAGAGAACAATAAACCCATGAGCAAATCCTTTTGGTATCCATATCTGTTTTTTGTTTGAATCAGATAGTAATACACCAACATACGCCCCAAATGAAGGCGAGTTTTTTCTGATGTCTACAGCAACATCAAAAATTTCACCTTGTAAAACCCTTACAAGCTTATCTTGAGCTTTTGTAGGAAGTTGATAATGTAAGCCTCTCAGGACGCCTCGTGAAGACATAGAATGATTTTCTTGAACAAATCTTGGAAATAAATTAGTTACTTTTTCAAAGTCTAACTGATTAAAGCTTTCAAAAAAAAATCCACGATCATCTTCAAATACTTTTGGTTCAATTATTAAAACATCTGGAATAGATAAAGCTGTTATGTTCATTTTGAAGATGATTCCTTAATAATTCTAAATAAATATTTTCCATAGCTATTTTTACTCATAGGAGCTGCGAGCTTTTCAAGCTGATCGATAGAGATCCAATTCTTATAAAATGCTATTTCTTCAGGACATGATATCTTTAAGCCTTGTCTATGTTCAATAGTTTGAATAAATTGTTGTGCCTCAAGTAAGCTTTCATGCGTCCCCGTATCGAGCCAAGCATAACCCCTCCCCATTATTTCCACTCCAAGATTATTATTATCTAAATACATTTGATTAAGATCTGTAATTTCTAGCTCTCCACGGTGAGATGGTTTAATTTTTTTTGCATATTCAACCACCTTATCATCATAAAAGTATAGCCCAGTAATGGCAAAATTAGATTTTGGATTTATTGGCTTCTCCTCAAGGCCAATAGCCATAAGCCTCTCGTCAAACTCTACAACTCCATACCGTTCTGGATCATTTACATGATAAGCAAAAATAGTAGCGCCTTCTTTACGCTTATCTGCAGATTCAAGAATATTTTCAAACGCATACCCATGAAAAATATTATCGCCAAGAACTAAAGCCGATGGCGCGCCATTAAGAAATGACTCTCCAATTATAAAAGCTTCAGCAAGTCCATTTGGTGAAGGCTGAATTGCATAAGAAATTTTCAAACCCCATTGAGAGCCATCCCCTAAGAGTTTTTCGAATAAAGGCGTGTCATCTGGAGTTGATATTATTAGGATTTCCTTTATTCCTGCCAGCATTAGTGTTGATAGAGGGTAGTAAATCATTGGCTTATCAAATACTGGAAGTAATTGCTTCGAAATTACCTGTGTAACTGGATAAAGCCTGGTGCCTGATCCACCTGCCAAAATAATTCCTTTTCTATCCATTATATTTTCCGTAAATAAAGTTCATTAATTATTCTATCTGCAAGAGTTTCCCAAGAAGGAAGAGTAAGATTGAATGTTTTACATAGTTTTTCTGTATTCAATATAGAGTTTAATGGCCGTTTAGTAGGCAATATAAGCTCTAATGAGTTAATCGCTATTATTTCTTCAGACTTTACACTGAAAATTTCTCCTAAATTTTCAGCCTCCTTTAAAAAATGTTTTGCAAAAGCATGCCAGCTTGTAGACCCCGAAGCTGTAAGATGATAAATACCTGAAATATCCTTTATAGCTAAATTATTTTGTGATATTTTATAGATACATAATGCAGTAATATTAGCAACAAGTTCAGCAGAAGTAGGGGCGCCAATTTGATCACTTACAATCCTTAATTCATCTTTTTCTTTAGCCAAGCTAATAATAGTTTTTAAAAAATTCTTTCCTCTAATTGAGTACAGCCAGCTTGTTCGAAAAATAAGATACTTACATTGACTCTTAGCAATCAAATGCTCCCCCTCTAGCTTGCTTTTTCCATAAACTGTCTGTGGATTGGTTATATCACCCTCTTTATATGGACTCAACTGAGAGCCATCAAAAACATAGTCAGTTGAATAATGTATTAACCAAGCATCAAGATATTTAGCTTCTTTTGCTAATAATTCTACAGCAGTAGTATTTATTTGAAAAGATTGATTTTTATCAGATTCTGCTTTATCAACAGCAGTGTAAGCTGCTGCATTTATAATTATGTCAGGAGCAAAATTCCTAATAATCTTTTGAAGCTTATTTAGATTATTAAAATCCGCATTATCCCTAGAACAAACCTTCAGATCTCCTAGAGGAGCCAAATATTTCTGAAGCTTCCAACCAACTTGACCATTTGCACCAAATAAAAGCAATCTCACGAGTAATTCCTTGCAACCCAAGTCAAATAATCGCCATTAGTTATATTTTTTACCCAGCTTTGATTATCCAGGTACCACTTAACAGTTTTTTTAATACCTGTTTCAAAGGTTTCTGTCGGATGCCAATTAAGATCATCTTCAATCTTTGAAGCGTTTATAGCATAACGTTTATCATGCCCAGCTCTATCCTTAACATAAATGATCTGAGATTTATATGATAACGCATTAGTTTTAGGAATTAAGTCATCTAAAATCTCACACAAAATATTTACTATTTCTATATTAGTCTTTTCATTCAAACCACCAATATTATAGATTTCACCAACTTTACCATCTTTCAAAACAGCATCTATAGCATTACAATGATCAACAACAAAGAGCCAGTCTCTAATCTGCTGACCATCTCCATATATAGGGATCTCTTTGCCATTTAATGCATTGTGTAGTACTAATGGTATAAGCTTTTCTGGAAACTGAAAAGGACCATAGTTATTAGAGCAATTGGTTGTTAATACTGGAATACCATAGGTTTTATAATATGCGCGAACCAAGTGATCAGAGGCAGCTTTACTAGCTGAATATGGACTATTTGGTCTATATCGATTAGTTTCGGTGAATGCCGCATCAGTTGAATCTAAAGATCCATATACCTCATCAGTAGAAACATGGAGAAAACGAAAATTTTGCTTTTCCTTATTAGGCATATCAACCCATAGGTTTCTAATTGATTCCAACAGGCTATAAGTTCCCACAATATTAGTTTGAATGAACTCATCAGGCGAGTGAATTGACCTATCTACATGAGATTCTGCAGCAAAATTTATAATATATCTAGGATTATAATCTTTGAATAATTCAGTAATCTTTTCCTTATTTAAAATGTCTTCTTTAACAAAAATATAGTTTGAATTATTTTCTATAGATTTAAGATTTTCAAGATTACCAGCATATGTAAGCTTATCAACATTAACAACCTGCTCATTATTTTTTGAAAGCCAATTTAAGATAAAATTGCTTCCTATAAAGCCAGCGCCTCCAGTAACCATGATTGTCATACAAGACTTCCTATAATTTCAATCATATTTTTTTAGGCATATTAAAAAGACAACTTTTTAGTTGAAAAGTGCTCTCTGTTAACAAATTTGTTAACATTATATGAAATTAAATATAAATTATACCTAAATTAGCTTTAGACTTACGGATGAACTCCAAACCATCAAACAGAATTTATATTAAAATCTATAATGATAAATAATAATTAAAACAATAAAAAATGCCTTACAGTAATCTAGACTTCAATAATAAAACTATTTTAATAACTGGTGGTGCTGGTTTTATAGGAAGCAATATAGCATTTTATTTTCAAAAAAATTACCCTGAATCACGTGTAGTTATATTTGACTGTTTTAGGAATGAGGAATTACTCAAGAATGGAAACTTACAAAGCTTTGGGCATTATAAAAACCTAATTGGTTTTTCTGGAGAGGTAATTTGTGGAAATATCAATAATAAAGATGATTTATCACTTCTAAATAATTATAAATTTGATTATATCTTTCATCATGCTGCAATTTCTGATACAAGAGTTTATGATCAAGAGATTGTAATGAAAACTAATGTTAATTCATTTTATGACTTACTAAAAATTGCTAAAACTAATAATTCTGTAATGGTTTATGCAAGTTCTGCTGCAACATATGGCTCTCTTCCTTCGCCACAAACTGTGGGTAAAGAAAAACCCGAAAATCCTTATGGATATAGCAAATATCTTATGGACCAAATTGCGAACCTTTTTTCTCAAAGAAACCCCACATTAAAAGTTATTGGTTTAAGATTTTTTAACGTTTATGGTTCAAAAGAATATTTTAAAGCGAAAACAGCTTCAATGGTAATTCAACTTGGACATCAAATTTTAGATGGCAAGCCACCAAGTTTATTTGAAAATTCAGCACAAATATCTCGTGATTTTATTTTTATTGAAGACGTTATTCAAGCAAATATTAAAGCCTGCACTTCCAGTCAGAATGGAACCTACAATGTAGGAACTGGAATCTCTAGAAATTTTCAAGAAATTGCTGATATTCTGCAAAAAGAATTAGGCACCGATTTAGGAACCGATTACTTTCCAAATCCATATGATGGTTATCAAATGCATACACAGGCAGAAATTCTGCATTCTAAAAAGTATTTAGATTTTGAACCAATGTTTTCTTTAGAGAAAGGTATTAAGGCATATATTCCTGAGATTAGAAGGCTACATGGTGAAAGTAATTTATGATTAGTGCACATATAAAAACTCCAAAACTCCTAGTTATTGGTGACTTAATAATTGATCAGTATCTATGGGGGAAATCTGAACGGATTTCACCTGAAGCACCAGTTCAAGTAATTAATGTTAAAAATGATAGCGCAACTCTTGGAGGCGCAGGTAATGTTATTAATAATCTTAAAGCGCTAGGTGCAAAAGTAGATATTATAAGTGTAATTGGTAATTGCGACACTTCCAACGAACTTAAACAACTACTTAAAAAAACTAGCATAAGTGCAAAGTATTTAGTTACTCAAATTGATCGAGTTGCTTCAAAAAAAACTAGGATCATTTCATCCCAACAACAAGTTATTAGATTTGATAGAGAAAGTACGGAAGAAATAAGCCATAAATCACAAGAACTTATCTTAGAAACCTTCAAAAAAATTATTGAAAATTATGAAATTATTTTGTTATCAGACTATGGTAAAGGAGTTTTAACGAATTATTTAACAGGCTCTATAATTAATATTGCTAACAAGCATAATAAGAAAGTTTTAGTTGACCCAAAAGGAACAGACTTCTCAAAATATAAAGGAGCGTATCTTCTTACTCCTAATAAAAAAGAGGCAAGTGAGGCAACAAGAATTGATATTCAAGATGACTTCAGCTTAACTAAAGCATTAGTTAAACTGAAGTCAGAATATAGCTTAGGTATATCACTGATAACTTTAAGTGAGCAAGGGATAGCAATTTATGATGAAAAATTAAGTATCCAGCCAACTTCATCAAAGGAGGTATATGACGTTACAGGGGCTGGAGATACTGTTCTGGCATCACTCGGCTTTTCTTTGGCGTGTGACTACGATATCAATAAATCAGTTAAGTTTGCTAATCTTGCTGCAGGCGTTGTTGTTGGAAAAATTGGAAGTGCAACAGCTACTCTCAATGAAATTATCGAATATGAATCGAGCCTTAATAAATCTTCAAGTGATGTTCATATAAAAACACATGATGAAATTGCAATTCTAAGTTCAGAACTAAAGCATAAAGGGAAAAAAATTATTTTCACTAATGGCTGTTTTGATTTACTTCATGCTGGTCATGTTAAATATTTAGAGACCGCCAAAAGTTTTGGAGATATTTTAATTCTTGGATTAAACTCTGATAATTCAGTTAGGAAGCTAAAAGGCACAGGTCGACCTATTAACAGCCAACAGGATAGAGCCTACATACTAGCAGCTCTTGAAGCAGTTGACTATGTAGTAATTTTTGATGAAGATACGCCTTATAATTTAATAAAAACTATTAGCCCTGATACTTTAGTTAAGGGGGGAGACTATAAAAATACAGATGTAGCTGGTCAAGATATTGTTAAAGAATTAAAACTAGTAGAATTTGTTGATGGAAAAAGTACTTCCCAAACCATTTCTAAGATCCAGGAAGGAAAATAATATGCAAACAATAATTAAGAATGAATTTAAAGGCCATTTAAAAGCTACTGAAATGGCAATGGAATCAATGATTGATTCCATTGAAACAGCTGCGAAGCTTTGTATTAATGGCCTCCAAAATGGAAAAAAAATATTAATATTTGGAAATGGTGGGAGTGCTGCCGATTCTCAACATATAGCTGCTGAAATAACTGGGAGATATAAAGTTGAGCGCAAAGGTCTCCCTGCGATTGCATTAACTACAGATAGCTCAGTTTTAACTGCTATTGGAAATGACTTTGGATATTTACATATATTTGATAGACAAGTAGAGGCTTTAGCTAACAAGGGCGATATACTTATTGGAATAAGTACCGGCGGGAGTAGTAAAAATGTAGTAAGCGCAATAAAACTTGCTAATAACATCGGGTGCAAAGCTATTGGCTTTAGTGGCAAAGGAGGAGGTGATTTAAACTCCTTGTGCGACGTTAATATTGTAGTTCCGTCAGATGATGTTCCAAGAATTCAAGAAATGCATATTTTTGTTGGTCATACAATTTGTCACTTAATAGATATGGCATTTAAAGATTAATAAATAGATTGGGCTGCCTTTAATACGTCTGATGCTTTAATAAGTTTCATGCAATTATGATGTTTAAGAGGGCAAGTTCGCTTCATGCAAGGTTGACATTCTAAATTTTTTTTAACAACGATGCTTTTCTCCAATTTCCATTGTGAGGTTTCGTTAAAATTTGTTGGTCCAAATATAGAAACTGTAGGAATTTGGAAACTAGCTGCAAGATGCATAGGCCCACTATCAGCTGTAATAAATAAATCTAAACTAGAAATTTTAATTACTAGCTCTTCGATAGTAGTTTTTCCAGCAAGATTTTTATAATTTTTAATTCCTTTTTTAATTAGTAACTTTTCAATGTTCAGCGCTAAATTAACCTCATCCTGACCTCCAAAAATGATGACGTCATAATCAGATGATAGCCCAACTGCAACTTGAGCAAACTCCTCAGGATACCAGCGCTTTGAACTCCCATAAGTTGCGCCAGGGTTTATACCAACTACTTTTCTTTTATTAGTTGTTAATAATTTTTTAGCTTGATAAATAATAAGATTTTTTGCAGGAAAGTTTTGATTGATACAATCATTTATAAAGTTATTGTATTTTTCAACTTGGTGTTTATCTTGATATTTATGCCTTGAAAATTGATATTTTTGATTACTATTAATTAGTGATTTGAGAATCTTTGAGCGAAACGAACTTCTAAATGAAAAAAACTGCTCAAACTTTCCAAGGTTTTTAGCAAACTTGTAGATAGACAAATAACTCTTATCTATAATCAATACTTTATGGACATTTGGATGATTTTTTAATACCTCAACTGAAGCTAGGGATCCTATGAGAGTAACTTCAGAATCTTTAAAGTGATGTGTTAAATTTTCTATAGCAGGCGTAACCATTACACTATCACCAAGCCATGTAGGAAGTTCAATTAGTATTTTCATCAAACCAGTTTATAATGTTTTTTACTTAACTCAAGATTAAAAAACTTTTCAAGCTTTATCATAATTCTATGTTTTTTTTGTTTTCTTGTTAATTGATATACTGGATCTGTTTGAAATATACTATTATCATTATTAAGCCACTCTCTAACTACTTTAGGATGAGTGCCATTAAATTCTTTAATAATTGATTGATCCATTTGAGTGTAGTCAATAGCAATAGGTTGACCGCCCCAATACTTTTGTACTTTACTACTTTTGAGGTTCATCTGATCTTCACTTCTAACCCAGCCATAATGGTAACAAGTAGCTCCAGTATGCTTAGACTTTGGGTATCTGCCTTTTTTATTAGAGCCTAAAATAAGCCAAAAAAGACCATCTGGAGCATAAGATCTCACTGAATTTTTTATAATTCTAGCTTCTGATCTATACCAGCCAGGTGAATCAAGTACACTATTTTTATTTCCATAAAAGTGGTTAAAATCAAGAACTAATGCTTCAACATTAGAATTATTTAAATGAATTTCCATTGAGCGCTTTATTTTGTCTAATTCATTTTCATGGTAAACCTCATCGCCTTCGATATAAAAAGCCCAATCACCTGAACAATTAAATTGAGCAATCATTTTTTGCTGGCCATAGACATAACCTCTATCTTTCATTGAATCGTTCCATGTAGACTCAATAATACGAATCTTTGGACTAGAAAGTGACTTAATAAGGGCTAATGTATTATCTTCACTCTTCCCTACATTGACAATAAATTCATCCACAATAGGCAAGACAGATTGAATTGATTGTAAAAATGGATAACCCAATATCTGCCCATTTTTGATAAATGTAAACGCGCTAACTTTCATTATTCTTTAAACTTAGTACGTAAAGTGAATTTGCAGACAAAAATCCTTTAGATTGTGGTGAAAAAATCCAGCGCACCAGTCTTTCAATTAATAATTGCAATATTCTTTTTAACATTCTAATTGGGACTTTAATTTTTTTTCCATTATGGATGAGGTAAATATCTCTTCCTTTATAATTTATTTCTAAATTAACACAATTCACCCAATAATCCATCTTACTATCAGTAATAATACTATGGTGAG
>Ga0209816_1000220_pt1 | contig 47694 bp, 40 predicted proteins | sample CoawatmetaG01DNA_FD_187509 | JGI IMG/M metagenome (GOLD analysis project Ga0209816, IMG submission 187509) | Marine microbial communities from the West Antarctic Peninsula - Coastal water metaG017-DNA (SPAdes) (version 2) | ecosystem: Environmental > Aquatic > Marine > Coastal ...
ATATTCGATAGCTTCTTCAAGAAGATCTTGTCTAAAGGTTTCTGCAAAGTAGCCCCTACTATCACCATGCATTGTGGGCTCAATGAGTATTACATCTGCAATTGACTGAGGAATGAACTTCAAATCACTTCCTCTGCACGCTTAAGTAAGTATTGACCATATTGATTCTTAGCTATGGGCTTGGCTAATTCAATGAGTTGTGTTTTATTAATATAGCCTTTTTCAAAAGCAATCTCTTCGATGCAAGCTACTTTTAAGCCCTGTCTCCTCTCAATGATTTCGATAAAGGTTGAGGCTTCTAATAGACTCTCATGAGTACCTGTATCGAGCCAAGCATATCCTCTTCCCATAAGCTCAACGGTTAGTCGCTCTTCACTCAAATACATTTGATTAATAGTGGTAATTTCTAACTCGCCTCTATCAGATGGCATAACTTCAACAACTTTTGTAACTACATCATTAGGATAGAAGTAAAGGCCAGTTACGGCGTAATTACTTTTAGGAGTTTTTGGTTTCTCTTCAATGCTAAGTGCTTTACCGATGGCATCAAAATCAACCACCCCATAGCGCTCAGGATCTTTAACGTGATAACCAAATATAGTTGCCATGCTTCGATTTTTGGCAGTTGACACAGCATTAGCTAGCAGATCAGTCATACCATGACCATAATAAATGTTGTCACCTAGAATTAAACAGGCATCGTCGTCACCAATAAAGTCTTTACCCAAGATAAATGCTTGAGCTAATCCGTCAGGAGAGGGTTGAACCACGTAGCTAAATTTCATGCCAATATCAATACCACTGCCTAGAAGTTGCTCAAATTTTGGTAAATCTTCAGGGGTAGAGATAATTAAGACTTCTTGAATTCCTGCCAGCATTAAAACCGATAACGGATAATAAATCATTGGCTTATCATAAATGGGCATTAACTGCTTAGATATAGTTTTGGTAATGGGATAAAGCCTAGTACCAGATCCTCCAGCCAAGATAATCCCTTTCATTTTAGTTTTTTTTGTTTTACTCATTAGTTGTCCAATAGTCTTTAATCCATGGAGACGGCTGAATGTGCCGATACCATTTTCCGCTGCGTCCTATAATTGCTTCAGGTGGATTTGGCAGGCCATGAAACAAAATAACTCTAGCTCTCCTTGGTATTGAAGGCGCTACGAACCAAGATTTAAGCCAAGAAGGGCAGCATTTATACTTAAAGCTAGGGACCCAGTCGTCTGGCCAGTATTCTAGTTTACCGAGTTTATCAATTTCGCGAGATAAATAGGCCTGCTCGTGGCGCACCTCTTTTTTTACTTGTTCAGAGTTCTTCTCAAAGTGCTCAAGTATTTGTGGGAATTGTCCAATTTTAAATCGAAATACTGAGGAGTTTCCCTCTTTCTTCTTTGGGCTTTTTTTGTCGTGTGCAATCAAAAAGTCACCGGGCTGACTAAAGAATGCATCTAATTTTCCAACAATGACTACGTCCAAGTCAAGGAACAGCGTTGGCCCGGATAGTCCGCCAAAGTTTTCTTTAAACACAGTGAGCTTCCTCCAGCCACGCTCAGGCGATCCAGCTGGAAGTTCTAGCTCAGGGAGATCTTGTATCTCTACTTTGGGCCGAATGCCTTCACTATTTTCAGTGAAGCACACAAATCTGAACTTGGAGTCCATATTTCGAGACACCATTGCGTATAGACGGTTTACATATTCTGCGGAGAATTTACTGCCCCATTTCATGCAGATAATATTCATAGGTTAATCAAAATTAAGCGCTATACATTGTGATAAGAGTCTCTACCAATACAGCTTACGCCAACAGTAAAAGAATAAATTTTATAGATTAAAGCGAGCATTATTATTTATATGTCTGTATAAAAATTATGCTTTATTATAGAGCATAATTAAGAAACAAAAAAATGCACTAGCTATAAAATATACTCACCGATATATTTTAAGATTACCGCATGCTAAGAATATTATTAATGTTGTTCAATTGTTGAACACGAACCAATATAAATGATAGAATAGGTTTTAGATGACTTATTTTTGTAAAAATATATTTGCAAAATGTGGCGGTAGCATGCCTAATATTTTATTTTTATTTTTTCCTATACTAATGAATAACCAAGATATACGTCTTGATCTACTTCGTAGACTAGAATCAAACCCTCAGTTCACTCAAAGAGAGCTCTCTAGGGAGATGGGTGTGAGCCTGGGTAAGGTAAACTACTGCATGAAAAAACTGAATGAGAAGGGATTAATAAAACTAACAAACTTTACTCATAATCCAAATAAAATGGGCTATGCGTACCTCCTTACCCCTAGCGGAATCGAAGAGAAGTCAAGGCTAACTTTTTCCTTTCTTAAAAGAAAGGTTATTGAATATGAAGTACTAAAAAAAGAGATTAATGCGCTAAAACTTGAATCCGAAGAGATAACTAATCAAAACCGATAATAGCCATTATCATCTTTAATAAGCCCAGAATAAAACTTAACAAAACCAATCAATATTAACCAATTGGAAAATGATATCTACTGAATTATTGATTATGGATCTTAAATGAAAATAGCTATTGCCGGTATCGGTTACGTCGGCCTTTCCAATGCCATGCTTTTGTCTCAAAACCACGAGGTAATTGCCCTTGATATAATTCCTGAGAAGATAGACCAACTTAACAATAAAATCTCTCCAATAGTTGATGCTGAGATTGAAGATTTTCTAAGCAATAAAAACCTGAACTTTACCGCTACACTAGACAAAGGGCTAGCCTATAAAAACGCTGACTTTGTCATTATCGCCACACCGACTAATTACGATACCACTAGCAACTACTTTAACACTGTTTCAGTAGAAGCAGTTATTCAAGATGTTATTAATATCAATCCTCAGGCTACAATGATCATTAAGTCAACCGTGCCGGTAGGATACACAGCGAAGTTAAACGAGCAATTAAAAATTAAACATTCAAAATTAAACATTAAAGTTATCTTCTCGCCAGAGTTTTTAAGGGAGGGTAGCGGACTGCAGGACAATCTTTACCCTTCTCGCATTATTGTGGGCGAGCAATCAGAACGTGCCAGAAAATTTGCTGATTTACTGGTAGAAGGTGCGGTTAAAGAAGACATTGATATACTGTTTACCAACTCAACTGAAGCTGAGGCGGTTAAGTTATTTTCCAATACTTATTTGGCAATGCGTGTGTCATACTTTAATGAATTAGATTCTTATGCTGAAGCTCATGGACTAGATTCCAGAGAAATAATTGAAGGTGTATGCCTGGACCCTCGTATTGGCTCTCATTACAATAATCCCTCTTTTGGCTATGGCGGCTATTGCCTGCCAAAAGACACTAAACAGCTAAGAGCAAACTATCTAGATGTACCAAATAGTTTAATCAGTGCTATCGTTGATGCCAACTCAACAAGAAAAGACTTTATTGCAGATTCAATCATCGCCAAACAACCAAAGGTTGTTGGCATTCATAGACTGATTATGAAGAGTGGTTCTGATAACTTTAGAGCATCATCCATTCAAGGCATCATAAAGCGTATTAAGGCTAAAGGCATTGAAGTAGTGATTTATGAGCCTGCATTTAAAGAAGGCGAGTTCTTCCATTCAAAAGTGCTTGGCGATTTAAATGAATTCAAACAAATAAGCGACGTGATTGTTGCCAATAGAATGGTAGATGAATTACAAGATGTAAAGGGCAAGGTTTATACAAGAGACCTATTTAACTCAGATTAATAAATAAGAATTTAAATGAAAGTATTAGTTACAGGATCAGCAGGTTTTATTGGTTCAGCACTCTCAATTAGGCTATTGGATAGAAGCTATGAAGTTGTCGGTATTGATAACCACAATGACTACTATGACCCTAAGCTTAAAGAAGCACGCCTTGCTCGCCATGCTGATCATCCAAACTATACCCACATCAAAATGAATCTTGAAGATCGCGAAGCCATGGCTAAACTGTTTAAAGATTATCAATTTGACGCTGTGGTTAATCTTGCAGCACAGGCAGGAGTTAGGTATTCTATTGAGAATCCACTAGCTTATATTGATACTAATTTAGTTGGTTTCGCACACATACTCGAAGGCTGTAGACACAACAAAGTGGGGCACCTTGTTTATGCATCATCGAGCTCTATTTATGGCCTTAATACTAAGCAGCCATTTTCAACTCATGATGCAGTTAACCATCCAGTTAGTTTGTATGCAGCCACTAAGAAAGCTAATGAGTTAATGGCGCATACTTATTCACATCTTTACGATTTACCAACCACAGGCCTAAGATTCTTCACCGTATATGGTCCATACGATAGACCCGACATGGCACTACAAAAGTTTACTAGAGCTATTATGAATGATGAGCCTATCACAGTGTTTAACTACGGTAAACACCGAAGAGACTTTACCTATATTGATGATATTGTAGAAGGCATCATTAGAGTACTTGACAGGCCGGCACCAGTAAACCTAGACTGGGATAGTAATAATCCAGATCCTGCAACCTCTAGTGCGCCATACAGAGTTTATAATATTGGCAATAATAATCCAGTAGAGTTAATGGATTATATTGAAGCACTAGAAACTTCACTCGGTAAAACTGCAGAAAAAGAACTGCTACCACTCCAACCTGGCGATGTGCCAGATACTTACGCAGATGTAGATGACTTAGTAGAGCAGTTTGGCTACAAGCCAAGCATCAGCGTTAAGCAGGGTGTGGAGAATTTTTCCAAATGGTATAAGGAATATAACAAGCTTTAAATAAATTCAAAAAATATGAAAAATAAAAAAATAGCCTTAATTGGACTAGGATATGTAGGCCTACCTCTTGCAGTTGAATTCGGTAAAAAACGTATAGTAGTTGGATTTGATATTAATAAAAATAGAATTGACGAACTTAAAAAAGGCATAGATACAACCCTTGAAACAACCAAACAAGAACTTAAAAATGCAATCCATCTAAGTTACACAACTAGCTTAGATAATATTAAAGATTGTACTATTTTTATTATTACCGTCCCAACCCCAATTGACAAATATAAAAGGCCCGACCTAACACCATTAGAAAAGTCTAGCGAATCAGTTGGTAAGATTCTTAAAAAGGGCGATATAGTTATTTATGAGTCTACTGTTTATCCGGGTGCTACCGAAGAAGTATGTGTGCCAATTCTTGAGCAACAATCGGGTTTAAAATTTAATAAAGATTTCTATTGTGGCTACTCGCCAGAACGTATCAATCCAGGAGATAAAGAGCATCGCATAACCACCATTAAAAAAGTGACAGCAGGCTCAATACCTGAGATAGCATCGGAAGTTGATGAACTATATCAAGAGATTATTGTTGCAGGTACGCATAAAGCAAGTAGTATTAAAGTAGCCGAAGCTGCTAAAGTAATTGAAAACACTCAGCGTGATGTAAATATTGCTCTTGTTAATGAGCTTGCGCTTATCTTTAATAAACTAGGTATTGATACTGAATCGGTACTAGAAGCGGCAGGTACAAAATGGAATTTTCTCCCATTTCGTCCCGGCTTGGTAGGAGGACATTGTATCGGTGTTGATCCATACTATTTAACTCATAAAGCAATTGAAGTTGGTTACAATCCAGAGATGATAATAGCTGGACGTAGGATAAACGACAATATGGGTTCATATATAGCAGACCAAGTGTCAAAACTTATGACTAAAAAACACATTAATATTGTGGATGCAAATATCCTAATCATGGGCTTAACCTTTAAAGAAAACTGCCCTGATCTTCGTAATACCCGTGTGGTTGATTTAGTTAAAGAGTTCGAAGGCTTTAATTGCAATGTAGATATCTATGATCCATGGGTTAATAAAGATGAAGCCATCCATGAATATAATATCAAACCAATTAATAAGCCAGTAGAAGGTAAGTATGATGCAATATTATTAGCAGTTGCACACAATGAGTTTAAAGCGCTATCTGTAGAGAAAATTAGAGCCTATGGCAAAGATAATCACATACTGTATGACATTAAATACCTAATTAAAGCTAATGAATCAGATGGAAGGCTATAAATGACTAAATATGAAAAGCTACAAAAGTATTTAAAGAGCAATCAAAACATTTGGCTAGTTACCGGTGTCGCTGGTTTTATTGGTTCTAATTTGTTAGAAAAGTTGCTTATTCTTAATCAGAAGGTAGTGGGTTTAGATAATTTTGATACAGGTCATCAGCATAATATTGATCAAGCCATTGATGATGCTAACAAAGCCACTGGTGAAGATTGTAGTAACAATTTTAAGTTTATTAATGGAGATATAAGAGAGTTAGATGATTGTAAACAAGCATGTGATGGTGTTGATTATGTACTACATCAGGCAGCATTAGGATCAGTGCCAAGATCAATTGAAGATCCAATTAATACCAATAGGGCAAATATTGATGGTTTTTTAAATATGTTAGTAGCTAGTAAAGATGCAAATATTAAACGTTTTGTTTATGCAGCATCTAGCTCTACCTATGGAGACCATCCAGGTCTTCCAAAAATAGAAGATAAGATTGGTAATCCATTAAGTCCATATGCAGTTACTAAAGTAGTTAATGAACTATACGCCAAAGTATTTGCTAAAACCTACGGCTTTAAAACCATAGGCCTAAGGTACTTTAACATTTTTGGTAAAAGGCAAGATCCAAATGGTGCTTATGCTGCAGTGATACCAAAATGGGTGGCGGCTATTTTAAATAAAGAAGATGTGTTTATCAATGGAGATGGAGAGACTAGTAGAGATTTTTGTTATATTGATAACACAGTGCAAATGAACCTACTTGCAGCCACTACTGATAATGATGAGGCTACTGACCAAGTGTATAATGTCGCTCTTAACGACAGAACGAGCCTCAATAAACTTTATCAGATGATAGAAAAAAGGCTTATTCAAAAAATACAAGTACTGGAAAAGAAAGAGCCAATTTATAAAGGTTTTAGAGTAGGAGATGTTAGACACTCTCAAGCCAATATAGATAAGGCACGATCATTATTAGATTACCAGCCAAAATATACGATATCCAAAGGGATAGATGAGGCGATAGATTGGTATGTTAGTAACTTAAATTAAAAAAGGAACTAGATGTTAAAAAAAATATCAAAAATGATATCAATTGAAGGTAAAGATATAGGAAAGGGCTGTCCAACCTATTTTATAGCAGAAATAGGATCAAATTTTGATGGTGATTTGGGTCGAGCTAAAGAGCTTATATTTATGGCAAAAGAAGCTGGCGCTGACGCTGCTAAATTTCAGCACTATACTGCCAATTCACTAGTTAGTGATAGCGGGTTTGCAAAAATTAATAGTAAGCATTCACACCAGTCAAAATGGTCTAAATCAGTTTACAAAACCTATGAAAGTGCTTCTTTAGAGGCTAGCTGGACACAAGAGTTGAAAAAGACATGTAAAGAAGCTGGAATAACATTTCTTACAAGTCCATATTCATTTTTTTTGGTAGATTTTGTCGATCAATATGTTTCAGCGTATAAGGTTGGTTCTGGTGACATAACTTGGATAGAAATTATAAAGCACATGGCATCTAAGAAAAAGCCTATTATATTGGCTACTGGTGCCTCTAGTATGGACGACGTGCATCGTGCGGTGAGTTCAATTTTGGAAATAACTTCAGATATTGTACTACTTCAATGTAATACTAATTACACAGCAAATTTAGAAAACTTCTCTCATTTACAATTAAATGTTATTTCAGAGTTTAAAAGAAAATACCCTGGAATAATTACTGGTTTAAGTGACCATATGCCTGGACATGTTCCTGTATTGGGTGCCGTTGCACTAGGGGCAAGCGTTATAGAGAAACATTTTACAGATTCAAATAATAGGCTCGGACCAGATCATTCTTTTGCAATGATCCCGGAATCTTGGAGAGAGATGGTTGACAGAGTTAGGGAGTTAGAGTTATCCTTGGGTGGCAACTGCAAAAAGATTGAGGAAAATGAGCGGAATACAGCCATTGTCCAACGTCGAAGCGTATGTGCAGCAAAGAATCTAACATCAGGTGTAAAAATAAAAGAACAAGATTTAACTGTATTGAGGCCATGCCCGTTAGATGGAATTCCTCCTTTCGAGCTGAATAGTTTAATTGGAAAAAAGCTAAAGAGAGACGTTTGTTATGGTGAGTATATAAAGCGTGAAGATTTAATATAAAAAATACGGGAGAATGTTTAATGATAACTAAAAACTCTAGAATACTTATCACAGGCGCATGTGGATCAATTGGCTCAGCAATGGTAGAAAGATTACTTGGAGATGGTCATATAGTTTGCGCCTTTGATCAAAATGAAGATGGCCTTTTTAAATTAGATCAAAAATTTAGGTCTAAATATAGAGATAATTTGAAATTATTCATTGGAAGTATTAGAGATGAAAAAAGACTGACGCAAGCGTTTGAAGATATTAACATTGTTTTTCATTGTGCAGCGCTTAAGCACGTTTACCTTTCTGAATATAATCCTTTTGAGGCGATGCAAACAAACATTGTAGGGACGAATAATGTCATTAACGCAGCGATAAAAAAAAATGTTGACCGAGTTATATTCACAAGTAGTGATAAAGCTGTCAATCCATCAAGCACCATGGGAGCTACCAAGCTTCTTGGTGAAAGAGTTATAACAGCTGCCAATCATTATTCTGGAAACCATAAGACAAGATTTTCAAGTGTTAGGTTTGGGAATGTTTTAAATACTAATGGGTCTGTATTGCATATTTTTAGAAAACAAATAAGCAAAAATCTACCATTGACAATTACCTCTGAAGATATGTCAAGATTTTTTATTACTATGGATCAATCTATAGAACTTTGTTTGCATGCTGCAAATAAAATGATAGGTGGTGAAATATTTGTAATGACCATGGGATGTTGCAATATTATAAGTTTAGCAACAGCGATTTATGGTGATAAGCCATTGCAATATGAATTAATAGGACATAAATCTGGTGAAAAGTTGTACGAAGAGCTTGTGACGGAGAGCGAGTGTCAGCGTACAGTTTGTCAAGGTAGTGTTTACACCATTGTTCCAGATACACTTAAGATGATGCCTGCCGGAATTATAGAAAAATATGAAAAAGTTTATGGCAGTATTCCTAAACTTATTGAGCCATTACGATCTGATAAGAATATGTTAAGTGTGCCTGAGGTATCTTCTATGCTTCAAGATAATGGATTACTCTAAAATTTCCTGAAAGCGTTATGAGTGATCTATACACATTTTCAGATAATAATGCGCATTATGCATATCTAAAGGCATCATATAACAAAGTAGGTGGTCAAACATGGAGGAATGATGATTTTATGAATTCTTCGCTTGATATTTCAAGAAGTTTATTTAGTAAAGAAAGTTTAGAATTACGTAAACCGGCACCAAAAGAATTAGAAGTTTACGCGCTAGTTTCAGGCATATCTTTTAGTAAAAAAATTACTAACAAGCTAGTTTCTATCCAACAAAGTATTGACATAGTTCTAGGTGACAGCCTTAAATATTGGGTATTGCCATTAAATTTTGGGGTGGAGTATTGTGTTTTTAAATGGCCAGAAGAGAATTGGGACAAGAAATGGGTTTTTTCTATCAATAAAGAGCTTTCATTATTAAACAAATCTTCGTTTCAATTTTCAATTCATGGGATTCAAGTCAACCCAGATGGCTGTATTGTTGCAAAAGGTTATGATGAAGGCGGAATGATTTTTAGAATTCGCGAGCAATTAAAAGTCAATTTAGAATTCCTTCCTAAGAGGCAATCTGGTTGGGCGCATATTCCAATAGGGAGAATTTTAGAACCGATTGGATCGGAAAATTTTTTAGCGTTAGAAGTCCTTATTAATAAGATGTCAGATACTTTTATCGTTTCAGATGTAATAAATTCAATGAAATTTGTACATGAGACTCGCTGGTATATGGAGAAAAAAACTATTTTAGAAGAGTTCGAATTAAATATAGATATATGAACTATATAGTTTCAGAGGTAGAGGATAAAAAGTATTAATACTTTTGAGTTTAATGATTTACTAATTTCGTGGACGGTAATTTATGCATATTAATAAACTTTTGTCACTTAAAGGTAAGACATCTGTTGTGATTGGTGGGACAGGAAAGATAGGCTTCCCTATGGCTGAAGCGCTTGCTGAAGCTGGATCTCTTGTTTATATAGCTTCTAGTCGTAAAGGTAACTATGAGGAGGCTGTACAAAAGTTATTAGACTCTGGGTTAAAGGCGCGTGGAGTTCAACTTGACATGTCAAACGAAAGTAGTGTTCTAGAGGCTCTTGAGGCAATCAAACAAGATGGTAATATCCCAGATATTTTGATTAATTCTGGTTGTAATCGCCCCATGAAAAAATTTATGGAGGATAGTGTTGAAAATTGGGATCTTTCCATGTCTGTAAATGCTCGTGGTATTTTTATTACTTGTAGAGCATTTGCTAACGCAATGGCAGAACAAGGCTCTGGAAGTATTATTAACATATCTTCAATTTATGGCATAGTGGCACCTGACATGAATATTTACGAAGGGTCAAATTTTGAGACTGAACCTGATTACCCCTTTATAAAAGGTGGGGTAATAATGCTCTCTAAGTATTTAGCATCTTATTATGCAAAGAAGGGTGTTAGGGTAAATTGTATTGCTCCTGGTGGATTTTTTAACAATCAGCCTGAGCCATTTCTAACTAAGTATACTGAAAAAGTTCCATTGGGGCGCATGGCCTGCCATGATGATATGAAGGGTGCGGCATTATTTCTCGCATCAAAGGCATCAGAGTATATAACTGGCCATGTGTTACCAGTAGATGGTGGCTGGACAATAGTCTAATAATATATAAATAGCTGATGAAAATTGTAACAATAGTACAAGCAAGGATGAATTCTAGTAGACTTCCTGGAAAAATTCTAAAAAAGATATCCGATAAAGAGATGCTGATTTTTCAATATGAAAGACTGATTAAATCTAATAAATCAAATCTTTTGGTGGTTGCAACTACTACTAGTTCACTTGATGATAGTGTAGAGTTAATATGTAATAAAAATAATATTGCATGTTTTAGAGGGTCTGAGTTCGATGTATTGCTACGATATTTTGATGCTGCATCTTTTTTTCAGGCTGATGCAATAGTTCGGGTTAATGCCGATTGTCCATTTATAGATCCTGTGGTGGTGGATAAGGTAATACAGTCTTGGCTTGATGGGCAACCTAATCTAGATTATGCTAGTAATATTTTAGAAGAAACCTTTCCTTTAGGGATGCATGTGGAAGTGTTTTCATATAAGGCATTAAATTATGCAAATAAGCATGCATTTAAAGCTGATGAAAGAGAACATGTAACTCCATATATTTATAGAAATCCATCTATTTATAAAATTTTGAGTGTGACTAATTCATCTGATTTAAGTGATTTTCGATTAACCGTCGATTATGCAGAAGATATGACTTTTGCTAATGAATTAGTAAGTAGAATTAAAGGTGGTGAGATGAGTATGCTTGAAATAGTAAATTTTTTAGAAAGCAACAAAGATATAATGAAAATTAATTGTGATTACAAAAAAAATCAAAACCTACTTTAAGGCTAGAGAGATTGATTTTTAAGCTTGCGAGCGGACACAAAAAAACCTGAATCTTGCAGGATAGATTCCATTAAAGAAATATTTATTTCAATTGAAAAGTAGCTATGCAAGATTATTTTTATAAAATTATATCACTGCTAACTGATATACAGAAAAAGCAGTTAATCATTCTTTTGTTATTAATACTAATAGGAGTATTGCTCGAGATGGTAGGGATTGGATTGATAATTCCTATCCTTGTATCTATAATTGACCCTCAATTTTTGGATAAATACCCTGAAATTAGAGGAGTAATTGGAAAAATTATTGAGCCAACATATGAGAATATAATAATTTATGGCATGTTGTCATTATTATTATTCTACCTTGTAAAAACAGCATACTTAGTTTATCTATCGTATAGACAGGGAGTTGTAATATACAGTATCAAGGAAGAAGTCTCAAGAAGACTGTTTGTTGGTTATATGAACAAGCCTTATCCGTTTTATTTAGCTTATAACTCAGCACAATTAATTCGAAATCTTACAACTGAAGTGAGTTATTTTACTGTCATATTGCGCGCTGGATCTACGTTAATTGTTGATGGGATGATTTTAATTGGTGTAGCCACAATACTATTGTATATTGAGCCAATAGGCACTTTGATTATATCAATAATTATTGGAATTTCAGCCATTGCATTTCAATATGCAACTAAGAATCAATTGCTAAAACATGGAAAGTCAAGGCAGTATCATGATGGTAGACGTCTACAGCATATTCAGCAGGGAATATCGAGTGTAAAAGATGTTAGAATTCTAGCACGCGAAAAAGAATTTATTGATCGATTTAATAATGACAATACAAAAGGAATAGGGGCAGAACGATTTCAATTTATATTGGCCAGTATTCCACGTTTGTGGCTAGAATTTGTTGTTGTAGTTGGGTTGGCAGCACTGCTTTTAGTATTATTGAGTAATCAAAGTAGCTCTAATTCAATATCATTAATTCTTGGTGTATATGCTATAGCGATTTTCAGGTTATTGCCATCAGTTAATAGATTGTTAGCTGCTGTGCAGCAATTACGTTATTGCTGGCCATCGGTAAATGTTCTAACTAAAGAATTGAGCTTAATTAAACATGAAGAAATAATTTTAAATAAAAAGCAAGATGTAGCAAGAAAAATACAAAGAATTACTTTAGAAGAAAGAATCAGTATTTGTGATTTAACCTTTATTCATAATGGTGCGGAAAATCCTACTTTAGATAATGTAAGTATGAATATTGCTCAAGGTCATTGTATCGGAATAATTGGAGGGAGTGGTGCAGGTAAAAGTACTCTGATTGATGCTCTTCTAGGATTACTTATACCGACAGATGGTTTTATTCGTATAGATGGCATTGATATGTATGATAATTTAAAGGGATGGCAACAAAAAATTGGGTATGTATCACAACATATCTATTTAACAGATGATAGTCTTCGCAGGAATATTGCATTTGGCTTGTCTGACTCTAAAATTGATAATGAGGCGATTAACAAAGCTGTCGATGCTGCTCAGTTAAGAGAGGTGATTGATGAATTGCCTGAAGGTATAGAAACATTAGTTGGGGAACGTGGTGTTAGGCTCTCTGGTGGACAGCGCCAGAGAATTGGTATAGCACGTGCATTATATCATGATCCTGAGGTCATAATTCTAGATGAAGCAACTAGTGCACTTGATCACAGTACAGAATCAGAAATAATGAAAACTATAAAATTATTACATGGAAATAAAACTATAGTTATAGTTTCACACCGTGAAAGCACCCTATTGGATTGTGATTATATTTATCGTCTAGAACACGGGAAGGTTGTTAATGAAGGAAATTATAAGAAAGTTATAGAGTGATAAATTAAGTATTTATTTTGAAATACAGTTTTATTAATAATTAAGCACAAGGTAAAGAAGGTATATATTATGGTAAAAATTAGTAATGAAGTGTTAGTAATTGCAGAAGTTGGGCAAAATCATCAAGGAAATCTAGAGACAGCATTGGAATATATTCGTGTGTTTGCACAACATGGAGCTGATGTTATTAAATTTCAAACAAGAAATAATAAGTATCTATTTTCAGAAGATGCTTACAATAAGGAATACAATAGCGATAATGCGTTTGCCAGATATTATGGCGAACATAGAGAGAAGTTAGAGTTAAAAGTAGAATGGCTCCCTATTTTGAAAAATGAGTGTGATAAATACAATGTTAAATTCATGTCAACACCGTTTGATGAGCCAAGTTTAGACCTGGTTTGCGATGCTGGAGTAGATCTGATAAAAATTGCATCATTTGATTTGGGAAATTTACCATTTCTTAATAAAATTTCTAAAAAAGGCATTCCTATTGTCATGAGTACTGGTGGTGGAGACTTAAAGGTTGTCAGGGATAGCGTAGAAATTTTGCAGAAAAACATAGATGATATTTCTGTTTTACATTGTGTTTCTGAGTATCCCTGTACGCATGATCGGCTCGGTCTTGAGACTATCCAAAAATATATCAAGATGTTTCCAGATTGTAAAATCGGAGTATCGGACCACTTTAGTGGAGTGTTGTCAGGTCCAGTGGCCTTTATGCTTGGAGCTAGAGTATTTGAAAAACATGTAACTCTAAATAGAGCTTGGCAGGGGACGGACCATTCTTTTGCATTAGAGCCACACGGCTTTGGAAATTTTGTAAGAGATATTAAAAGAGTACCTGAAATGATGCCAGTCAAAAAAGACGATACACTTGGTAATGAGCCAGTCTTTATTAAACTAGGAAAATCTATAGTGGCGGCATGTGACTTGAATGCAAATGATACGATTAAAATCGATGATTTGTCAGGAAAGATTTTCAGTGAGCAGTATGTTCCGGTTAGAGAGTCTGTTAAATTTATTGACTCTAGGCTAAATAGGTCAATAAAACAAGGTGAATTAATTCAATATGAAGATATAGATCTTTAAAAAATAGGACAAGATGTGGCAAGTATGCTTGAGGTTCTTGATAAAAAAACAATCAAATTATTCCAAAATATTGAATTAATCATATTTGATTTTGATGGCGTATTCACTGATAACTCAGTATGTATAGATCAAAATGGAATAGAAAGTGTAAAGTGCTCAAGAAGCGATGGGCTGGGATTAAGAAGATTGGATGAGATTGGTGTTCACTATTGTATAGTTTCTACTGAAACTAATCCAGTGGTGACGACACGTGCAGAAAAGCTCAATATTCCTGTCAGTCAAGGGCATGCTGATAAGTTACCAATTGTGAGAGAGATTGTAAATACTAAGAAAATTAAAATGGAAAATGTTGTATATGTAGGCAATGATATTAATGACCTAGACTGTCTTAAAGAAGTGGGGTTACCAATTGTTGTGGCAGACGCTTTTTCTGAAGTGGTAGAGGCAGCAAAATATAGAACAAAGAAACTAGGTGGGTATGGAGCTGTAAGAGAAGTGTGTGACTTAGTATATAAATATCATCTCATTAATAAAAGGAGTGAATCATTAAGCAAATAGAGCATGTGGATATTATATTTCCAACACAAGAGACTATGGGAAAGAGAGATTGGGGCGAAGAGAAGCTTGTAGCCCTAATACCTGGAGTTCTTTCTTTGAAGATTTTAACTATAAATAAAGGAAAAAAAGGAGGGCTACAATATCATCATAAAAAAAATGAATGTGGCTATGTTCTTTCAGGAAAATTATTATTAAGGTTTGATAATGGAGATGGAACTCTTCAAGAAAAAATTCTGTCTGCCGGAGATTCTTTTCACTTTCCACCTAAATCAGTTCATCAGGAAGAAGCAATAACTAAATGTACAATAGTTGAGGCATCTTCACCTCATTTTAATGACAGAATAAGAGTTGAAGGTTTATATGGATTAGCCACGGGAGGGGGGCTCCCATCTGTAAAAGAAAACGAAATTATATTTAGATGAATAAACAATTAGTCCAAATTAAACTATGAAAATTAAAAATATAAAAATATTCCATGTGGATGCAGGATGGAGGCCTTGGTCATTTCTAAAAATAACAACTGATTCTAGTCTTATTGGTTGGAGCGAGTGTACTGATTCACATGGATCTCCATTAGGTATATCAGGCGTTATTGAGGATTTATCTAACCTGCTAGTAGGTCGGGATCCTAGAAATATTGGAAAACTTTGCTGGGAAATGCATTCTCGAACAAGACAAAGCCCTGGATCTGTTGTTCAAAAAGCAATAGGTGCGATTGAAAATGCTTTATGGGATATAAAATCTAAAGCATTATCAGTACCTGTCTGTGAACTTTTTGGAGGTGCAGTTCGTGAATCTATACCTCTCTATTGGTCCCATTGTGGAACATCAAGGGTTAGGGCTTGGGATCTAATTAAAAAACCTCAGATTGCATCATATGAAGATGTATCCTTGTTTGGGAAGGAGGTCCGTGATTCAGGCTACAAAGCAATTAAGACGAATATAGCAGTATTTGATAAAAACCCTTACATATATATGCCAGGTTTTTTTAAAAGTCAAGGAGGTCCAGGATTAAATGCTGATATAGAAATTCTCTCTAAGATAGATATGTGGATTGGCGCTTTGAGAGAGGCTGTAGGTGATGAAATTGGTATAGCTCTTGACCTTAATTTTAATTTTAAAACAGAAGGGTATATAAAGGTGGGACGTATGCTTGAAAAGTATGATCTCATGTGGCTTGAGATTGACTCCTATAATCCTGATGCCCTTAGGCAAATTAAAGATTCAATCAAAACTCCAATAACATCATGTGAAAATTTGTATGGCTTATACCAATATCGACCATATTTTGAAAAGCTTGCAATGGATATTGCGTCAATAGATGTTATTTGGAATGGTTTCTCAGAGTCTAAGAAGATTGCTGATATGGCTAATTTATATGAAATGAATATTTGTCCTCATAACTATAATGGCCATCTTTCAACCTTTATAAGTATGCATCTTTGTTCGATTGTGCCAAATTTGAGATTATCAGAAATTGATGTTGATGACGTGCCTTGGCGAGATGAGCTCTTTACTAATTTACCTATAATTGAAGATGGTTGTTTTAAATTATCTAAAGAATCAGGTTGGGGTACAGAGTTAAATGAAGACGCTTTAGAAAGGTATAAGTGGCAGAAATAAGTTCAAAATTGAGTATTGGTATTTTAGGTCCAGGAGCAATTGGAGGCATGTTGGCTGCACTTTTATGGAAGGACGGGCATGATGTCACTTGTATTGGAAAAAAAACATCCGTTGCTAAAATAAAGAAATATGGTATTAGCCTTGATAGTCAACTATATGGAAACTTTATTGCAAAACCTAATTCAGTAGAAATACTAAATAAGCATGTCGATGTATTATTTATATCAGTAAAAGCTCCATTTATGAATGATGCACTAAAGCGCATTAATATAGATTCTGTTAAAAGTGGAATGATTATCCCATTACTAAATGGGTTGGGTTATTCAAAAAATATCAGAGATAGGTTAGGAAATATTGTGGCAATTGGAACCATTGGTGATGTTGAGGTTACTAGAAATATTGATCAGATTATTTGTCATATGTCATCATCAAGACCTAAAATAGAAATTGCTTCAAATTTTGATATTGCAAATACTGAACTTGAAAAACTTTCTAATATTTTAAATTCTGCAGGATTTTCTACTTCTGTTATTGATAGTGAGGAGAAAGTTATTTGGAATAAGTTGGTACGCTTAAATGCTATTGCATCCTTGACTTCAGCGTATCAAAGAACCATTGGTGAAGTAAGAACTAATGCCAGGCTTAATAAGCGGTTGAATGAAATTGTAGAAGAAGGTGTTTTAGTTGCAAGCCATGAAGGAATAATTATTGACCCAAAAGAAGTAATAAATCAAATTAACGCTCTTCCTTCTTCACTTAAAACATCTATGCAAAGAGATATTATGTCAAAAAGACCCTCTGAATTTGAATCAATTACTGGCGGAGTAATGCGACTAGCAGAATCTTATGGAATTCCTATTCCAGCTCATAAGTGTATCTACAATTTAATTAGTAAGAAAATTTTTAATCTATAAAAATAGAATAATGGAAAAAACTAACTTAAAGGTAATGGGTATTATTGGAATTCGCTCTGGCTCTAAAGGGGTTCCAAATAAAAATATTAAACTTCTAGCGGGGAAACCTTTGATAGGGTGGATACTAGATAAAGCAAAGAAATCAAAATATATAAATCGTTTGATTGTATCTACAGATTCTCAGGAGTATGCAGACATTGCAACTTCCATCGGAGCCGAAGTTCCTTGTCTTCGCCCCGAGAATCTTGCAACTGACAATGCACCAGAATTTGAGTATGTCAAGCATATGTTAGAATGTCTTCAAAACAAAGAGAGATATAAGCCAGATATTGTTGTTCGCATGATGGCAACGTCACCAATGCAAACATCTGAAGATATAGATAAAGTAATAGAAATACTTATAAAGAATGAAAGCGCTGACTCAGCAGTTATTATTTCTGAAATGAGGCAACATCCATATAAGGCTCTAAAAATTATAAAGGACGATAAGCTTGGCAAGAGGTTAGTCTCATATTTTGGTGAATCTGGAAGAGAAGTAACACCAATTGACCGACATAGCTATGTCAAAGCATACGTTAGATCTAATATTATTGCTTGCAGAATTGAGACAATTATAAATACTGATTCCTTGACAGGAGATAATGTTAAGTACCATATAATTCCTCAAGAAAGGTCTATAGATATCGATAATGAGATAGACTTTAGTATTGCCGAAATATTAATCAAATAAAATGAATAAAAATAAAATTTTGATAGTTATTTCCAGTAATTTATTCATTAGGAATTATATATTAACAGATGCATTTTCTAAAATTGAGGCTGAATATGAATGCCATTATCTTGTTAATAAAAACACCACAATGGTTAATGAAATAATTGACAAAAAAGGATTTAAAGAGTTTTATGAAATAGATAAAAAAACACAAAAAGTACATCAAAAAATATTTGATACTTTAATGTGGCGCTATAGAAGTAAGTCTAGCTCCTTTCTATTTAGAATCATGCGATCGACACCAGATTTAATGAGAGTATGGAGTGGGCCTAAGAGTAGAATACATCTAAGATTTGTTAAATGGCTGGTAATTAAACCATATATTTCAGTAAAAAGAATATTGCTTGATATTGACAAAATATACCAGTGGTACTTTACAAGGTTAACCAATAAGATTCAGCCTAACTCTATTCTAAGATCACATATTGAAAGTAATAAATATGACCTGGTCATCTTTCCATCATCAGCTTACAATATTGACGGTATAGATATTGCATGGATTTGTGAGGAAAATAATATCAATAGTTTATTTTTAATAGACAATTGGGATAATTTATCCAGTAAAACCATTATGTGGAAGAAGCCAAGTTATATAGGGGTTTGGGGGGAGCAGAGTAAACAGCATGCTGTTGATATACAAAACTTTAATTCAAATAATATTTTCTTATTGGGGACACCAAGGTTTGATAATTATTTTAAAGATAGAGCATTAGAAATAAATAATTACTTTGATCATCAATACATTCTTTTTGTTGGTACGGCATTAGATTTTGATGAAGAGGGGCTTCTGTTAACAATTGATAATGTTATAGAAAAACATAAAAAAAAATGGGGTAATATAAAAATAATATATCGCCCACACCCTTGGAGACAAAATACTAGCCAAGTGAAGGAATCGTACGGTATTAACATATTTACCGATCCTCAGATACTTTTGGCGGACAATGACAAAAGTACAAGAACTCAGCCAGAGTTGGAATATTATTCGGGGCTAATAAAGAATGCAGAATTTTTGATGGGGGGGTTAACTACAATGCTTATAGAGGGCTTAATATTTCGTAAGCATTTTTTAGCATTCGTACATAATGACAACAAACATGTAACAAATATGGCGAATGCTTGGAAATATTTCGAACACTTTAAGTATTTAGATCGTGTCGACGCTATAACATTCAGTCACATTGAGTTAGATGTTGAGCAAAAGATGATAGAGTGTTGGAATAAAAGAAAAGTGATTTCGTGCAGTAAAGTTGATAAACAAAGGTCTTGGTATTTATTTGGAGATGAATCCAACTATCATGACAGGTTATTGTCACATGTGGATAAAATCATCTAAATCAATGGATTTTTCTCAATACAAAATTTTTAGAGATGGGATCAATAAAGAATATGGAAAATATTATAAACAATATCCATCTGCATTTCTTGTTCTCGATTATTTGGTTCAATTAAGGGTTAATAATGACAAGTTAAATAATAGACAATTAACGGACTGGACAGATTGGGCCATGTCGGTAAATCTTGATAATCTGACTAAATTTAGTTTTCCGTCATATATCTATTGTTTGTACCTCAGGATTGTTTCATATTTTCCAAAGTGTAGAAATAAGGCATGCAAAATTCATGTTGCTATTGATGATCATATGTTTCCCGGATTAAATAAGGTGATAAACAAGATAGCAAATAATAATAATTGGGAAGTTGTATTTCAAGGGAATAGTTCATTTTCGAATATACTCGATTTAATGCTTTTAAAAAGAATCTCACCATATCGATGTTTTATAAGCCGAAGAACAAAAAAGCTATTATTTAAATTTCGCACAATTGAAAAAGATGTTTGGAGAGAATTATTTGATGATAGAGCACTAATGATGCAATTGAACTACTCCGTTCAACAAGATACGGAGTACACAGCACAGTTAATAAAAAGACTCGGTATCAATATATTTATCAATAGCGGAGATTCATCAGGTAATGCGCGAATATTAATTGATTCATCTAGATATTACGATTCTAAAACTATATCTTTTGCTCATGGTTACATCCAGAATAAGTGGCTAATGAGTATTGCGCCCATAAGATCGGATAAACTAATCTTATGGACAAATAAACAATTATTAGACATATCAGCCGTAGTAGGGCATGAGCAATCAAAAAAGTTGTCATATATTGGCTTTCCAAAAAAATATATTTCAGGCAACTCATCAAGTGATGACATTAGTTCTTTACTGCTTATGGGAAAAATTGAAGATATGCTAAAAGATAATAAATTACACGCTTTATTTATAAATGTTATAGAGGCGTTAAGAGATCTCCCCACAAAAGTAAAATTAAGATTGCACCCGCATGAGAGGTTTGGAATTCCTATTATTGAGGAGTTTGTCGCTAAAAATATTATTGAGTTATCAAATAGCAATCTGGATTCTGATATTGCTGAAGCGGATTATATAATAGGGGCAAATTCATCAACTTTAGTTGAGGCGGCTTCATCTGGAAAAAATGTGTTTGAAGTTGAAGAATTATCAGACAGTAATTTTGATTTAGAAGGCATTATTAAGCTAAAAGTAAAACAGATACAAGAAATAAAACTATTCTCTAATAGGGTTGACAACTGTGATTTAGCTTTTAATGAAAAAGAGTTAGAGAAAAATTTAACAAAATTGATAATTTCAGTAAACAACACCCCTAATGCTATGACCGGCCTACAAAAAGCATGATGGCAGTTGATAGAACAAAGAAAACGTTATTCTTGCAGAAAAAAGAATAGCACAACATTAATTAGATAATAAGGACAAATTATGGATAAATTAGACTCACTTTACGCCCTATCAATAAATGGAGGAATTCCAGATATAGATATATTTTTAGCGACAATAAATTTCACATTGTGTGTTTTTATGTCATTTATAGTCAGATCATTTTATATAAAGTACTCAGTTTCTCTAACCGGAAAACACCATGTTGGAGTTGTAATACCTATTCTAGCAAGTATCGTATTTTTGGTTATTATGGTGGTAAAGTCATCACTTGCATTGTCATTAGGATTGGTAGGCGCCCTTTCAATAGTACGTTTCAGAACGCCTATTAAAGAACCAGAAGAGCTTGTTTATCTATTTTTGGCCATTTCAATTGGTCTTGGCTACGCAGCCGGACATACATTTATGACAACAATATTAAGTTCATCAATATTAGCCATGATTTATTTTTGGTTATCTAATAAAAATGTTGGAAAAACTAACGAATATAATTTAGTGGTTAATTGGAAGAATGAGGATGTGTCATTTGCAAAAATATCTGACTCTCTAATTACTGTTTTAAAGCATATGAAATTAATAAGACTTGACCGAGGACAACACGGGAATACGGCAGTTTTACTTGTAATACCAGACTCAAATGTAGAGATTGATTTATTGGTTGATAAAATTCGCTTTTTAGACCCAGAGGCAGATGTGTCATTTTATGAGGCTAAAACTAATTGGTAATATTTTTTTATCCTTTAAAAATCATTATTCATAATACATTAATAAACATATAATCTGAAAAATGAAAGTTATTAGACTGGTTCAAAGAGTCACAAGATGATTATTAAAGGTAGTAAATCTCATTTATTTATATACAGTTTTTTAATAATTTTGGCTGTATTTTATTTTTCTTTTGATAGGAAAGTTCTTACTGTAGCTGCACATGATGCATATAGTGGCTTTATGGCTGATGATCCTGGTTTTTCTTCAGCACGTAATCTTGTTGATACTGGGGGCGATAATAAACATCAAAGTATGTTTTTAAAGTTGCAACTAATGGCTAACAATGCCTATGAAATTATTTTATATAAATTACGCAATAATCAACATAACGATCTGAAGAATATAGATATTTCAATTAAATTTTCAAACTTCAAAAAAATATTAAATGATAGGGCTAACGCGATACCAAAAGATTATTTAGATGAGCCGTCTGAGGTTAATACGACTATTAGCTACGATGGGAAGACCTATAAGGCGAAAGTACGGTTAAAGGGTGATCTGGGTGATCATTGGCTTAGTAAGCATAGGATGAGTTTACGCGTTAGCCTAAAAAATGACGAAACAATTTTTGGGTTCAATAAATTTTCGATACACAAACCACGTGCGAGACAGCATCCATACGAACAAGCATTCCAAGAAACATTGAAGCAGGGTGGAAATATAACGGCGATACATAAATATGCAAACATAAATGTTAATGGTGAAGATTGGGGGGTGATGAATATAGAAGAAAATATATCTAAGGAGTTCTTAGAAAAACAAAGGTTAAAGGATTCATTAGTATTTCGTTTTTCTGACGATAGAAAATGGCTTAGATACAATAAAAACGTTGTAGATAATTTTCTATACTACCGTTATTCAGATCCTAAATTGATCGCAACTATTTCAAAACAACGGAAATATTTAAAAAATGAATTAAATAGAAAAAGGTATACATATGTTTTGGAAGAAAGATTAAAAACATATCATTCTAAATTGTATTCTGTAGAGCCCCATATAAGGGCGTTTTTTGCTTCATTATTGTGGAACAATCAACATACGTTAAGTGATGGTAATTCTAGATATTATCTTAACCCATATACATTGCAATTGGAGCCAATATCAACTGATCAGGGAATGTTCTCATTGATTACTGAAGAATTAGATAAAGGCCTTAATAGAATGTATTTAACTGAAACATATGATCAAGTGTTGTCTCAATTTAGTGATTATAAAAATAAAAATAAATATTTTGTTGAAGTGTTGGGGCTGTTTGATAACATTGAAGCTAAACTTAATCAGTATAGAAAATATTTTCCTTTAGATGCTTATAAGCAAGATGATGTTCTATTGCAGAATATGGATTTAATAACCAAAGATAAAGCTATGTTATATAAATGGCTTAAAAATTACAGCATTAATGACGGAAGAGTTGAGAAAGTCAAAGGAACTCCTACTGATACGCAAGCAAAAGACTTTCTAGATCATTTGCATGTGAGACATTATGATGATGGCAGGTTGTTGATATTCAATCTTTTGCCCGACGAGGTAGAAGTGAATCGAATAGTGTTTGGTGGAAATGAGACAGAGTATAAGAATCTTATTATTCCAGGGTATGTAGAAAATAGTTATGTGCCTTATCTCCTTCAAACAAATATAAAAGGCATTCAAGATGATCAAATTATGATTGATTCTTCATATAAAAACAATAAAAGATCTATCTCAGCCTACCCGACACTCCTATCAAAAGGCATGAACAATCCATTAATTGGTAATTCAACATCTAACACTTCTTTTTTAATAAAAAAAGATGTAGATTCATGGGAGGTAATTCCAGGGGAGTGGACTATCAAGAGCCCTATGATAATCAATGGAAGTTTACGTATCAACGAGGACACGCATTTAAAATTTTCAAGGGATTCGTACTTAATTGTTAAAGGCGAGATAGAGTTTATTGGCTCAAAATCTCGCCCAATTATTTTTGATAGTTTGGGCACAGGATGGAAGGGCATTTATGTGTTATCTGATAAACATAATAAATCTATTTTGCACAATGTTATCTTCAAAGATACTATTGGACTAAGCGACGGTCTTTTGTCTTTATCAGGAGGGGTGACTATTTATGGCGGTAATGTAGATATTAAAGAAGTAAACATAGAAGGCACTAATGCCGAAGATGCATTAAATATCATTAATTCATCAATCAATATTAATGGCTTGAAAATAAAAAATACTACATCGGATGCATTCGATTGTGACTACTGCATTGGAAAAATAACCAACTCAAAATTTAGCTATATTAATGGAGATGCGATTGATCTTTCAGGAAGTGAGCTAGAAATTCAAAATATTAATGCGAGCAATGTAAAGGATAAGGCGCTGTCAATTGGTGAAGCCAGTAAAGTTGATATTAAAGATAGTGTCTTTTCAAATATTGGAGTTGGAGTTGCTGTCAAAGATGGTAGTAAGGCAAGTTTTGTTAATATCATTATCAGAAATTATGATCTATATGCTGCAATGACTTATTCTAAGAAAAAACATTATGATATCTTTTCATCTCTCAAATTAACAAATTCTTTGATAGAAGGAGATAATCCATATTTAAGGCAAGTGAAAACACTTTTAAGTGTAGATGGTGTTGAAGTGGAAGAGCGTGAGGTTGATGTTAAAGATCTTTATTCTTCAGGAGTTATGAAAAAATGAGTGATAAATATCGTTATGAAATTAAATTTGTATTAAATGAAACTGCCCTTTCTAGGTTTCTAAGTTGGCTGTATACAAGTACTAATTGTAGAAAAAAGTACCCAGAAAGAATTGTTAACAGTATTTATTTTGATGATATCAGTTATAGTTCTGTTAAAGATAATCTGGCCGGCATACCGAATAGGATGAAGACTCGACTTAGATGGTATCAAAATGAGAAAGAACGCCAAATTGGCGTTCCAATTTTAGAACAAAAAATCAAAGATGGTCGTTTAGGCACAAAATCATCAATACCAATTCATAGTTTGGAAAACGCTATATTCGGTTCTACGTTTTCAACAATGATATTTAAAATAAAAGAAGAAGTGCCACATGATCATTTTGCATCCCTTGAATATTTAATTCCTACTTTGCATGTGTCATATTCAAGACAATACTATGAGAGTAATAATGGACTTAGGATTACTATTGATGATAATATAAAATTCGATAGCCATTTTTCCTTGAATCACAAATTGAGTGACGTAGGAAAGGTTTCGTATAGAAGTAAAATCGTTGAGTTGAAGTTTGATCCATCAATGAAAAACTATGTTTCAGATTTGATCCGTCCGTTAAGTTTAACTCCGGTTAGAAACTCAAAGTATTTGACAGGTCTTGCAATGTTTGGCCAAGTGTATTATTTATGACAGTTCGATAATGTGTGGTATTGCAGGTTTTTATGATAATTCTGGCAGGTATGCGAACTCTGCTATGAGTATTGCTACTGAAATGTCATCTACTATTAAGCATAGGGGGCCAGATGATCATGGAATTTGGATAGGAGAGAACAACCAGCTTGCTATGGTGCACCAGAGGTTGTCTATTATAGATATATCAAGTGCTGGGCATCAGCCTATGAGCTCCTCTACTGATCGCTATATAGTTATATTTAATGGAGAAATATATAACCATCTAGAAATTAGAGGTTTGTTAGATGAGGTATTTTGGAAAGGAGAGTCTGATACTGAAACATTAATAGAAGCAATTGAGCAATGGGGACTTTTAGAAACATTAAAACAATGTAGTGGAATGTTTGCATTCTCACTATGGGATCGACAGTTAAAAAGATTATCATTAGTTAGAGATCGCATGGGGGAGAAGCCTTTGTATTACGGCTGGTGCAATGATGTCTTTATTTTTGGTTCAGAACTTAAGTCATTAAAGGCACATCCTGCCTTTGAGCGTAAGATAGACATGGATGCAGTTACTTTATATTTTAACCATGGATATATACCCGCCCCATTTAGTATATACGAAGGAGTGAATAAATTAACACCTGGCAGTATTTTACATTTAACTCTAGAGTCACCACATTTTAAATCTCCAAAAATAGAGAGATATTGGTCACTTGATGAAGTTACTTCTAAAGCTAAAATTTATCAGACTGACCAAAATAAGATATATAGCCATAGCAGTGAATTAGAAAAAAGACTGACTCGAGCGATAATGCAGCAGAGTGTTTCAGATGTTCCACTTGGATCATTTCTTTCTGGAGGTATTGATTCTTCACTTATTACCGCGATACTTCAAAAAAATTCAGATCGAAAAATTCAGACATTTAGTCTGGGCTTTAATGAAGAGAAATATAATGAAGCCAAACATGCTAAATTAATAGCAAATCATATAGGGACCGATCATCACGAACTTATTGTTAACCCAGGCGATTTACAAGATGTTATTCCGAAATTGCCAAAAATGTATGACGAACCTTTTGGAGATCCATCGGCAATTCCTACATTCATTGTTTCTCAATTTGCCCATAATGATGTAAAGGTATCGTTAACAGGTGATGGCGGAGATGAACTATTTGGAGGGTACAACCATTATCATAGAAGTGCACAAATATGGTCATCGATAAGAAAAATGCCTTACTCTATAAGAAATATGTCTGCATCTATTCTTAAACCAGCTAGCGGTCTTATGTACAATACAACATTGGGCAGGAGGGCTGAAAGACTAACTAATTATTTAATGTGTCAATCGTTATTTGATTGTTACAAGGTTCAAACTCAGGCATCTAAAATTGAATTAAGTAGTATTTTGGTCAATCCAGAGGATGTTAGTTTTCCTGATATATCTGGTCAATTAGAAGGGTATGAAGCCATGATGTTCGCTGATGCTATAACATATTTGCCAGATGATATCTTAGTCAAAGTTGATCGTGCCGCAATGGCAACTAGTTTAGAAACAAGGGCTCCATTTCTTGATCATCATGTCGTGGAATTTGCTTTCGGCCTTCCACTTGAATATAAAATAAATAATGGAAGTGGGAAATTAATATTGAGAGAATTGCTCAGCAAGTACGTTCCTAGAAATTTATTTGAAAGACCAAAAATGGGATTTGGTGTGCCTATAGATGATTGGCTGAGAGGGCCATTGAGAGATTGGGCTGAAGATCTATTAAGTGAAAAGAGTCTTAGAGATATTGGTTTTTTTAATTCTAAAATTATTCGTTTTAGGTGGGCACAACATATAAGAGGAGAGTTTGACTGGCATTATTTCCTATGGGATCTTTTAATGTTTGTTCAATGGTACAAACATGAAGATTTTTAAAACTTATAAGTTATTTTTTCTAATTGAAAATGAGTAACGTCTGTATGTTAGTAGTGATTTTTTAGGTGAAAGGTGAAGCGAGTTAAAATACGCCTTAGTGGATATTTCTTTAGAATTAAGTTAATTTAATAATTTTGTAAAAATAAGGAGTTGGGGTGATAGATAAAATTGTACGGGTGCTTAATAGGCCAACTATTTTGGTAAAATTTTTTAAGAAAAGGATACATAGTGTTTATGAAAATTTTTATGCATGGCATGATGCAAATTCAATTCAACACGGTTTAAAGAGTGGCGATAAAGTATTATTTGTAGACGGCGGTTCTAATATCGGGCAAGGGTTTGCATGGTTCTCCCGTTATTTTAATTCAGATTCAATTCATTTTGATTTATTTGAACCCAATCCAAATTGTATTGAAATTTTAATCGACCGTATTGAAGATTCGCATTTAGATAATATTTCTATTCATTCATTTGGTCTTGGATTGCATGAAGAAGAACTGAAATTCTACGGCATTTCAGAGGCAGAAGGAGGGGCGACTTCCCAGGGTGGTTCGATCAATAAAGACCACAAATTTTCAACTTATAGTGCACATGCATCCGATGCAATAATTGTTAAAACAATCAATTTTTCAGATTACTTAAAGAATAAAAAGCGTGAGTATTCTAAGATAGTTGTAAAGATGGATATTGAAGGTGCCGAGAATGACTTGCTAGAACATTTAATTTCACAAGAGACCCATAAGTTAATAGATATTCTTTATATTGAATTTCATTCACAATTTTTAAATCATCCTCAATCACATATAGAGCGAAAGCGAGAGGTAAAAATTATAAATAAGCTCAAGAGGGACAAAATCAAAGTAAGGCTATGGCATTAGTGTTGGTTGAAACAAGTAACATAATGTATACAAATACAATTTTTTACACTATAGCATGGTAGGTCAAGTTTCTATATTTATACCGTCTCTAATGGGTGGTGGCGCAGAGCGCGTTATGATAATTCTAGCCAATGAGTTTTGTTTGAGGGGAGTTAATGTCGATCTTGTTCTTTCAAAGTCAATTGGACCTTATCTTTCAGATGTTCATCCAAGCGTCCGTATCGTCAACTTAAATGCAAAAAGATTATTTTTTAGTATTGTCCCTCTTGTTAAGTATATGCGAGAAGAAAAGCCAAAGGTTATGCTTACGGCTTTAAATACTGCTAATGTTATTGCAATAATTGCTCGTATTATATCCAGAGTTAAATTCAGACTAGTTGTATCAGAACGAGCGGTAACATCTGTTGCAATCAAGGATAATCCTTTAATGAGGGCGAAGTTAGTGCCATTTCTTATGCGAATGACATACCAAAAAGCAGATGCAATTGTTGCTGTATCTTTTGGCGTTTCAGACGACCTCATTAATAAGTTTAAGCTGCCTAGTAAAAATATACATGTAGTTTATAACCCTATTGTAACAAGTCAATTAATTGAATTAAGTAATGAGAGATTTGATCACGAATGGTTTAGGAGTGATAATGTCCCTGTAATTATTGCAATAGGAAGGCTAACATCTCAGAAGAATTTCACACTATTGATAAAAGCCTTTTCATTGTTGTTAAAAAGTCGTGAAGCTCGTCTTATAATTTTGGGCAAAGGTGAATTACAAAATGAGCTTGAGAACTTAGCAATAGAATTAAATATAAAGGAAAAAGTTAGTTTTCCAGGTTTTGTAAAAAATCCTTTTATGTGGATTAAAAATTCCTCCATGTTTGTTCTATCATCAGACTATGAAGGGTTGCCAGGTACACTTATTCAAGCAATGGCATGTGGCACTCCTGTTGTAAGTACTGATTGTCCAAGCGGGCCAAAAGAGATTCTTGAGAATGGTCAATGGGGGAGGCTAGTCCCAATGAGAGATGTAGAATCACTCTCACGAGCTATGGCGGCAACACTAGACGAAGAGGCGCATCCAGATGTTGCACTCAGGGCTCAATATTTTGATGTCAATCATGGAGTAGAGGGGTACTTGAAAATTCTAGGTTTAATTTGATGTATGATTATAATTAATTTTTTTTCTTTAATAAAATATTAGGAATATGGAGGTAAATAATGAAATATGAATACTTAGAATTTTTATGTTGCCCGGTTTGTCGTTCAGACCTTTCAATTGACTGTGACACCTCCGATGGTGACAGAATTAAAGCAGGCAAGCTGTTGTGTGAGAGTTGCAATAAAGAGTACAAAATTAAAAATTATGTACCTAGATTTGTTCAAACACAAATTTACGCAGACTCTTTTGGTGCACAGTGGAATGCTTTTGCGAAGGCGCAGCTAGATGATCAACAGACATCTGAATCGTCACTGCGTTTTAATAGTGAAATAGGTTGGAATGAAAAGCAGTTAACAAATAAAACAATAATTGAAATTGGGGCTGGCGCAGGTAGATTTGTTGATGTGGTATCGAAGAAAAATGCAGGATTGGTTGTGGGAGTCGATGTTACTTCAGCAGTCGATGCAGCACAAAGTAATTTAATGGATAGAGATAATGTATTCTTTATACAGGCCGACGTTTTTAGTCTGCCAATAAAAAATAATTATTTTGACTTTGCGTATTCAATTGGTGTTCTTCATCACACCCCTGACCCTCAATTAGCATTCGAATCAATGGTTGATACCATTCATGATGATGGTGATATTGGCGTTAGCCTTTATGAAATATCGTTATATAGTAGACCAAATAGGAATAGCATAAAAGTTGCCACAATAGATCTCCTTTGGGCGTTAAATTTATGGAGAGCTGAGTTATTTAGAACAATAACCACAAGGCTACCAGATAAGTTAATGATTCTTTATTGTAAAAGGTTTATACCTATTTTGTATCACCTTAATAAGATACCAATAATAGGTTTAATTAGATATATTTTTCCATCAACTTGTTATAGAAAATTGCCAGTTGTCTGGTCTATGGTAGACACTATGGATACTTACTCTACTAAGATTGTCCATCAATATCGTGCCAAAGATATTTTTCAGTGGTTTTTAAAGTTAGGACTTAAGAATATCATTCTGATGAATGGACGTGCAGGCTGGGTAAGTCTAATTGCTAATAAGGGCGATGCGGTTACTAGGAATGAAAAAAGATTAATTATGCCAAAGCCGAAAGGGATTGGAAATATAGGTGACTAGTCAATTTTCTATTATTCTCTTGCGCTCGCCTAGGTTTCTATGGCGATCGTATGCAAATTCGTTCATTGTCAATAGTAGGACACTCAAGAAGTAGATTAATGTGTGGAATAGTTGGTGTTTTTTGCGAAAATAAAGCCTCTGTGGAAGATTACAGAGAAGGTGTTAGCGCATCATTAGATGTGATTCGTCATCGTGGACCGGATAGTAAAGGGACGCTAATCCATAATAATATTGTATTAGGCCATGCAAGGTTAAGCATAATTGATCTCTCAAGAAATGGTCACCAACCCATGACTAGTAGTGATAATCGGTATGTAATCACTTACAATGGCGAAGTCTATAACTATAAAGATTTAAAGCAAGAGATGTCTTCTGAGGGCATTGATTATAGATCAAATACAGATACTGAAGTAATTTTAGAATATTTCAAGCTACATGGCGTATCAATGTTTGCGAAGCTTAATGGTATGTTCGCCTTTTCTGTCATTGATAAAAAGAATAAAAAAGCATATCTAGTGAGGGACAGGTTTGGGATTAAGCCTTTATATTATTACAAAGACAGAAATAAAATTATCTTTGCATCTGAGATTAAAGCTATTCAAGCCATTGTTGACAATAAAGAGATAAATGAAAAAGCTTTACATGAATGGAGTTACTATGGTAATACGTTAGGAGAGCGTACGCTTTTTAAAAATATAAAGCAGTTATTACCAGGTTGTTATCTGGAGATTGATACGGATACTTTAGAGTTTAAACAAGAAGTCTATTGGCAGGCGGAATCCTTGTTGAATCATCATACAAATAACTTAAAGTATAATCCAAAAAAAATTATTAAGAATGTTCGTTACTTACTTGAGGATGCTGTTTGTAAGCAGTTAGTGGGTGACGTTCCAGTCGGTATATTCCTTTCTGGAGGTATTGACTCTTCAGCTATTACAGCCTTTGCGGCAAGTAATTACAATAAACAAGTTAATACATATTCTGTTGGATTTGACTTTGAGCAAGGTGTTGGTGAGCTTCCAAAGGCAGCTTTAGTTGCAAAGAAATTCAATACCAATCATCATGAGCTTAGGGTTACAGGTTATGATCTCGCTGATACAGTCGAAAAAATGGTTTATTATCATGACAGCCCATTTTCAGATGCAGCCAATGTGCCTTTGTTCCTTTTAGGAGAAAAAGTAAAAGGCAAAGTAAAGGTTGTATTACAGGGTGATGGAGGTGATGAAATATTTGCTGGATATAAGCGTTACCAAACATTATCAATGCGACAACTTTGGAAGCCATTTATTGGAGCAATAAATAAGCTACATAAGCGCTTTCCCCATAATAAGAGGTTTTATACAAGACAAAGGTATTTAAATGCTTTAAATAGTGACAATGAAGCTGAATTAATGGCTCTTTTATTGACTGTAGAAGATAAAGAAAATAATCCCATACGAATATTTTCTAAAGATATACAAGACAGGATAAGAAGTGTAGACCCATTTAAGTCATATCAGGAGTGTAATAACCGTTTTATAAATGAAGATATAGTTCAAAGAATGTTATTTACTGATACTCAATTAATTTTACCAAGTACTTTTTTGGAGAAAGTAGACAGAGCCACTATGGCTGCCAGTATAGAGGTGAGAGTTCCATTTCTTGATAATGCTTTAACAGAGTATGTTATGTCATTACCTAGTACATTAAAAATAAAACAGGGGCAAAAAAAATGGCTACTTAAGCAAGCTATGAGAGGTATTCTGCCAGATGATATTTTGTTTTCAAAAAAGTCAGGTTTCAATGTTCCATACCAGCAATGGTTAAAAGGGCCATTAAATCAATTGTTTAATGATAAGATTTTAGAATTGCAAGGAAATCAGTGTAGCATTCTTGATTGGAAATATGTAGCTAGATTAGTGCATGAAAATAAGGAGGGCCAACGTAATAATAGTTTTATGCTTTGGAAGATTCTTAATCTTATGATATGGCTATCAAATAATGATTAATCAATTACACAAAAAACCGAAAGTACTATTTGTAGGCGCCTTTAAACAGACTATGGATGGATCAGTTGGGGGGCAAATACATGCATGTGTTACTCTTATTAAGAGTGAAATTAGTAATAAGGTTGACTTTACATTGATCGACTCTACCATGGAAACATTACCTCCTCCTTCGTTAATGCGCCGTGCATATTTAGCATTTAAGCGTGTGATTATCTTTTTATACAGACTATCTACTAATCGATTTGATACGGTTTTAATTTTCACTAGCACTGGTTTTAGTTTTTTAGAAAAAGGCTGTATGGCTCTACTTGCTAAAATATTTAGAGTACGCGTTATTTTAAGTCCTCGTTCAGGACTACTAGTTGATGAAGTAACCAGAATAAAAGTAATGCGCTGGTATGTTAAGTTTATCCTATGTCGGTGTGATATCGTCTTGTGTCAAAGTCAGTCCTGGAAGAGATTCTATCAAGATTTAACACAATTACCTTCATCTAGATTCTCAATTATTAAAAATTGGCTCAACCCTTTACCTTATTTTGAACTTCCTATTCAGAAGAAGTTTGATAACCAAGTTAATGTATTGTTTTTAGGTTGGGTAGAAAAAAATAAAGGTATTTATGAGCTTGTACTAGCTGTCAAAAAATATCAGAATCGATTGCCAAATTTTATTTTTGTAGTATGTGGGAAGGGCTCAGAATTAAAAAATATAAAAGAACTTGTTGCGCAATATAACTTAAAGCATTATTTTGAATTTAAGGGGTGGGTTACAGGTGATGAAAAATTAACCGTACTCCGTGATGCAGACATTCTTGTTATGCCTTCTTACAGAGAGGGGTTGCCAAATTCTCTACTTGAAGCAATGGCATCTGGTTGCTCTGTTATTGCGTCTTCAGTCGGAGCCATTCCCGATGTAATTAAAAATAAACAGAATGGTATTCTTATAGATAGGTTTGACGTGGATCAACTTGCGAACGCCCTGATTTATCTTGCATCATCGTCAAAAATTCGGATTGAAATGGGAAAGGAAGCAAGAAGTACAATTAGCTCTCAACATGATATAAAAATTATATGGAAAGATGTGTTTAGGCTATTGAGTAATCAAGAGACATGATAGATTTAATTAATACAGGTATTCTTCTGAAATTATGTTGTTGAAAAATACTGATATTAGCGTATTAAATAGACTTCTATTGTATATCTTAGTCTTTTCATTGGTTTTCGAAAGAGTCTTTCCATTTATGGATAATATGTCTTACCCAAAGGTGGTCTTTCTGGTTTATCTGAGTGTATTATTATTAAATAAATCTTTTTTTATTGCTTCTACTTTAAGAGTTAATATCATAATTGTTATGTTTTTGGCTTTATTTCTTCTAACAAATCTTTTTAATGGGGGGTTACTTATTCAGCAAGACATAAAAAGCCTTGACTGGACTTTTTTCTTAAACATTTGCTTCCTATGGGTACTCCTTACCCATGAAAAATTAGACCCTGGAATCTTGACTAGTTCTTTATTTTTTTACGTAATTGGCTATTTGATTTTAGTTCTTCTTTATTTTTTTGGTTATTATGATATTTTGTTTAATGGAAGAGTTTATATGGGAGGCAGTTTACCGAACAATTTGGCATTGAATGGTGTGTATGCGGTTAGCTTTCTTTTACTTTTTTTGGAAAGAGTAAAGGAAAAGTCATATTTATTAATGCTATCTATATTTCTTGCTGTAATTCTATTCACTATTTTAATTGCCAGCACAGGCTCTAGGTCGGGATTTTTATCATTACTAATGGTATTTCTAATATATTTAATTTTTGCTAGAAGAATCATGAAATTAATAATTCTGCCCATATCAATTATTATAGTTCTAGTTTTTTATGAAAATTTTAGTGTCATTATTGGAAGGTTTTCTTCTTTTTTATCAAGTGGTGAAATTGGAGGTAGATGGGATATTATAGATTTCTCGTTAAATGTGATTTCATCTAATTTCATATTTGGTGTTGGTAGAGAGCAATTTGATTTACTTGCTAACGCTGTATTTGGCTTTTCACCTTCACCTCATAATGCCTTCCTTGAGGTTTTTTTGTATGGCGGGGTGTTTGCATTTTTATGTTTAGTTTTTATTATTTTTAAATTGATGCAAATCTTATATAAATCATATAAATTATCTAATAGCTATTCGTATGTAATGCTAATTTCACCACTTATGGTTCAAGCACTTTCTGGTCAGATTTTTAATAGCAAGATTTTTTTTCTTGTGCTAGCAGTTATCATTGCATCACAAGCGACTAATTTAAAGAGTAGCAAAAAGTTAGATTTTAAAAAACCTGATTCAAAATCTACTCAATAACACAAGGTAAGAAAGTCATAACACTATCTAGAGTTTTTTTCGTTCTATTAATAATATATATCTCATATATTACTATAATGATAATATGACTTCTAGAATAACTTTAAGAGCATTATGGTAAAAATATTAGCTGTATTTGGCACTCGCCCAGAAGCAATTAAAATGGCACCTGTGGTACGCGCCTTGGGTGATAATTTTGATGTAAAAATATGCGTAACTGCACAACATCGGCAGATGCTTGATCAAGTTTTAGAGTTGTTTGAGATCACTCCAGACTATGATCTTGATATTATGCAACCTGGACAAGATTTGTTTGATATCACTAGCAATGTATTACTAGGGGTTAAAAAAGTTTTACAAGTTGAAAAACCAGGCATCGTTCTGGTGCATGGTGACACAACTACTTCTATGGCAACAGCCATGGCTGCTTTTTATCTGCAAATACCTATAGGTCATGTAGAGGCAGGTTTGCGTACCTATGATATAAATTCTCCTTTTCCAGAGGAGTTCAATCGTCAAATTACCTCTAGAATTGCCAATTTTCATTTTGCACCAACTAAGATAGCTCGTCAAAACTTGTTAGATGAAAAAATAGGGGGTAGTCAAATTTTTGTAACAGGAAATACAGTTATTGATGCATTATTCTCTATGGTAGAAAAAGCAAGAATTATTGATTTTTCAGATATTATTTTGAAAAGAATGCCATTTTTAAAGCAAGAAAAAAATGATACTCCTCGTATTATTTTGGTAACAGGACATAGACGTGAAAATTTTGGATTGGGGTTTGAGGAGATTTGTTATGCATTAAGGATGATTGCAAATGAAAATCCAAATATTCAAATTATTTATCCCGTACATCTAAACCCTAATGTGAGAGAGCCAGTGAATAGAATTTTGTCTAATTTAAATAATATTCATCTTGTTGAGCCAATGGAGTATTTGACCTTTATTAAGTTGATGGATTTATCATATTTAGTTTTGACAGACAGTGGTGGAATTCAAGAGGAAGCGCCTAGTTTAGGTAAGCCAGTGTTAGTAATGAGAGACACTACGGAGCGTCCAGAAGCACTAGAAGCTGGAACGGTCAAATTAGTCGGTACAAATAAAAATGAGATTGTAAAAATGGTTGACCGATTATTAACTGACAGTGATTTGTATATGCAAATGTCAAAAGCACATAATCCGTACGGTGATGGAAAGGCTGGCAGTATTATTTGCGATATCTTGATAAATAGAGGCATGGCGTGATTGTATCTATAATAGGATTGGGATATATAGGACTTCCAACTGCAGCAGTATTAGCATCGAAAGGAGTAAAAGTGGTTGGGGTTGATGTGAATCAACATGCTGTAGATACCATTAATCAGGGAAAAATTCATATTATTGAGCCAGAATTGGATATTTTGGTGCATAAAGCTGTTCAAGATAATTATTTAAAAGCGGTTACAAGGCCGGAAAAAGCAGATGTATTTATGGTGGCAGTGCCAACACCTTTTAAAGATAATTATGAGCCTGATCTATCTTATATAAAATCAGCAGCCAAGGCAATTGCTACAGTATTAGAGAGAGGTAATCTTGTAATTTTAGAGTCTACTTCTCCTATTGGCGCTACTGAAAAAATGATGGAATGGATGAGAGAAGATCGGCCAGACCTTTCTTTTCCTAAATTTGGAGATGATAAGTTTAAAGTAGATATAGCAGTAGCACACTGTCCAGAACGCGTATTACCAGGTCACGTGGTGCGTGAGCTTGTAGAGAATGACAGGATTATTGGCGGTGTCACTACCCAGTGTGCAGAGCGAGCTCGTGAGTTATATAAGATTTTTGTTGAAGCTGATTGTCTGATTACAGATTGCCGCACAGCCGAGTTGAGTAAACTTGTTGAAAACTCTTTTCGTGATGTTAATATTGCCTTTGCAAATGAATTATCTTTGATTTGTGATAAATTAGATATTAATGTTTGGGAGTTGATTAAATTGGCCAATAGACATCCTCGTGTCAATATTTTACAACCTGGTCCTGGCGTAGGTGGGCACTGTATTGCAGTTGACCCATGGTTCATTGTTGATTCTGCACCAGGTGAGGCAAAATTAATTAGAATGGCTAGATTAGTTAATGATAGCAAGCCATTCTTTGTTCTAAATAAGGTTAATCAAGCAGTTCAAGCCATAGGAAAAGATATATTTAAGTTAAATATTGCTTGCTTAGGTTTGGCTTTTAAACCAGATATTGATGACCTACGTGAAAGTCCAGCTTTGAGTATTGCTAACAATGTAAGTTTAATGGGTTTTAAGTCTACTTTTCTTGTAGAGCCCAATATTAAAGTAATTCCTGATATTTTTAGTGAGAAAAATATTTCTTTAACTACAATAGATAAAGCTCTTAAAAATGCTGATATAGTTCTTCTTCTGGTTGATCATGTATCATTTAAATTAATGGATTTAAGTTTACTTTCAAATAAGCAGGTAATTGATACTCGAGGAATTTGGAATCGATAAATAAATAAAATATTGTTAATGCAAGGAATTTATGAAACAAATATTTCAAGATATGGCTAAAGGCGCAACAATTTTAGAAGAGGCTCCAGCGCCCGGCGTTAAATCGGGAAGTTTATTAATTAACACCATAATAAGTCTAGTTTCAGCTGGCACAGAAAGGACGTTAGTTGATTTTGGACGTTCTTCATATATTGAGAAAGCTAAGCAACAACCAGATAAAGTGAAGATGGTTTTAGATAAGATTAAGACTGATGGCCTAATGACTACGGTTGATGCTATACAATCTAAACTTGCTCAGCCATTGCCACTAGGTTATTGCAATGTAGGCTCTGTTAGTAAAGTGGGAAAAGGTGTTGAGGGTTTTAAATCTGGAGACCGTGTTGTATCTAACGGTCCACATGCGGATGTTGTGTGTGTGGTAAAAAATCTTTGTGCAAAAATACCGGATAATGTTGATAATGAAACTGCTGCATTTACTGTCGTGGCGAGTATTGGTCTACAAGGTATAAGGCTTGCTAAGCCCACATTGGGAGAGGCTTTTGTAGTAACAGGCGTAGGTTTGATTGGATTGCTGATTGTACAAATGCTAAAAGCAAATGGATGTAGAGTTTTAGCTATTGATTATGATAATGGTAAGTTAGAAATCGCGAAGTCTTATGGTGCTGAAATTTGCAACCCGGGCCAAGGTGCGGATCCTGTGACAGCTGGAATGGCATTTAGTCGTAACAAAGGTGTGGATGGCGTAATTATTACTGCATCAACCAAGTCGAATGAACCAATTTCACAAGCTGCTAATATGTCGCGAAAATGTGGCCGTATTATTATGGTGGGTATAACTGGAATGAAGCTTGATAGGTCAGAGTTTTACCAAAAAGAGCTATCTTTCCAGGTGTCATGTGCATATGGATTTGGACGTGGTGATAAAGAGTATGAGGACAATGGTAAAGATTATCCTTACGGACTGGTTAGATGGACTGAACAAAGAAATTTTGAAGCGGTATTAGATATGATGTCTAATGACTCAATAGATGTATCACAATTGGTTAGTTATAGGTATAAATTTGATGATGCACTTTCTGCATATGATAAGCTTCTGGAAGATAAGTCTATTATTGGAATTATCTTAGAGCATGATAGTGACGTAGAATCAAGACATATAAAAAATATTACATTAAAAGAAGAGTCAAATTTTGATGGTAATAAACCAGTAGTCGGGTTTGTTGGGGCAGGGAACTATGCTTCCAGAATATTAATTCCTGCATTTAAAGAAGCTGGCGCACAGTTGCACACTATTTCAACATCTGGTGGCGTGAATGGTGTAATACATGGAAAAATATCAGGCTTTAGCAAGGCAACTACAGATACTCAAGCAATGATTAATAACCCCGATATTAATACAATTGCTGTAGTCACTCAGCATAACTCACATGCAAAATTTGTATCAGATTCATTAAATGCTGGCAAGAATGTTTTTGTGGAGAAGCCTTTGGCGTTGACTTATGAGGATTTAAAGCTAGTTGAAGAGTCGTATAATAATTCTACTAAAGATGGAAAATCTCTGCATTTAATGGTTGGCTATAATCGAAGGTTTGCCCCACATGTGCAAAAAATGAAAGCATTATTGGATTCAACAAAAGGTCCTAAGTCATTTATGATGCTAATGAACGCTGGAAACATACCTGCTAATTCCTGGGTACAAGATATTAATGCAAGTGGTGGAAGAATTATTGGAGAGGCTTGTCACTTTATTGACTTAATGCGTTTTTTATCAGGCTCTAAAATTACATCAATCCATGCACGAAAAATGGGCGAAGATAAGGGTGTAGAAATTACAGAAGATAAAGCGGCTATTATTCTTGGCTTTGAAGATGGATCATTTGGCACGATCAATTACTTGGCAAATGGCTCAAGTAAATTTCCTAAAGAGCGTATTGAGGTGTTCGTAGATGGCAGAGTTTTGCAGTTGGATAACTTTATTAAGCTCAAAGCATATGGGTGGCCAGGTTTAAATAAAATGAACTTGTGGTCACAAGATAAAGGGCAGAAAGCTTGTGCTAAGGTTTTCTTAGATGCTATTAAAAATGGAGACAATACACCAATACCAGTTGACGAAATTTTTGAGGTAGCACGCGCTACGATTGATGTGGCTCAAATCCTAAGACGTCAGTAGACAAGTTGTTGGTCAAATTAAAAACATATTGGAGATTAGGGTTTTTTAATTTATTTCTAGTTTCTTTTTATAGATTTCAATTAAAGTGTGGTTGGTTTAAATATACTCTTCCAGTATCGAAACCCATTGTGGGAGATTTTTTTAGTGGTGGCCTGATACCCGATGTGGATATTAATAACCCTAAAGATGCGAGTTTATTGCTAGAGGATAAGGTGCGTTATTTTTCCCATCAATTGTTTGATGTGGGAAGTCCGCCAAATTGGTTTATTGATCCAGAGTCTGGCGGCACTTTCCCAAATGATAAGCACTGGTCAAATATAGATGATTTTTCCAATGGCGATATAAAGCTAGTTTGGGAAGCGTCAAGATTTCAATGGTTGGTTTTAGTATCTCAAGGCTATGTGGCAACTAAAGATGATGTTTATATTAACTTGATAAATTGTTGGCTTGATGATTGGTCAAAAAATAATCCAACTAATCAAGGTGTAAATTGGAAGTGCGGACAAGAAGCATCTCTTAGAGTGATTAATTTATTGGTTTCGAGTTATATTTTAGGTGAGTACACAAACCCAAAATCATCATTAATTCAAATAGTGAAAGAGCATTGTAGGCGTATTAGTAAAACATTACATTATGCAATTGCACAGGATAATAATCATGGCACAAGTGAAGTTTCTGCATTATTTATTGCTGGAGCTTGGATAAATTTTATTGGACAATCCAATAATGAATCTAATAAATGGTTGAAACGTGGCAGAGCTGGCTTGGAAGAAAGAGTAAATCATTTGGTAATGAATGATGGTACTTTTTCTCAATATTCAACAAACTATCATCGGTTATTTTTAGATTCGATGTCATTGGTAGAATTGTTTAGAGTTAAGCTAGAACAAGACCAATTTAGTAAAAAATACAAACAAAAAATCAATTTAGCCATTGATTGGATGTGGCAATTAACAGACCAAGATACTGGAAATATTCCAAATTTAGGTGCTAATGATGGCGCACAATTGTTGCAATTATCAGGCAGTGATTATCGAGACTTTCGTCCGTCTATTCAGTTTGCTTCAGTGTTGTTTAGAGGGTATTGCGTATATGATGACGAGAGATGTAATGAAATACTGAAATGGCTAAATATCAGCTTTAAAGAGACTCCTTGCAAAAAACCAAATAAAAAATCTAAAATATTTAAAGATGGGGGCTTTATGTCATTAATTGGAGCGGGATGTAATGGGCTTTTTCGATATCCAGAGTTTAAATTTCGTCCTAGTCAGGCCGACTTACTGCATTTAGATATTATGAGTGATGGTGTGACAATAGTTGGAGACGGGGGCTCATATAGTTACAACAAGGGGGAAGAATGGCTTAGTTATTTTTCCGGTATCGAGTCACACAATACTATTCAATTTGATAAATCCGAGTCAATGCCAAGGTTAAGTCGCTTTTTGTTTGGAGGGTGGCCTAAAGTTAAGCATTATTCATTTAATAATGATAATAGATCTATAATTGTATCTGCTAAATATATAGATCATTTAGGAAGAAGTCATGAAAGGACAGTGTCGGTAGAAAATAGAGTGTGGACTATAAATGATCAAATATCAGGATTTTCAAATTATGCTATATTAAGATGGAGACTAGGTAAATCTGAATGGGCTGTTAAAGGTAATCATGTAGCTAGCAAGGTAGCAAGTATTAACATTCATGTTGATAGCGCGGAAATTGAAGAAATGAAATTAGTAAAAGGATTTGAGTCTATATATTACAATGAAGTATCAAATATAAATGTATTGGAAATTAAATTAAATAAGCCGTGTATCATCACCACTATCATCACTTTAGCCAGTGAAATTAACTAATGCATATCATATATTTTCATCAGCATTTTTCAACACCAAGTGGGTCGGCGGGAATTCGATCCTATGAAATGGCGCGTATTCTGATCAAAAAAGGGCATAAAGTTACAATGGTTTGCGGAAGTTACGATGGCGGCAACACAGGCTTGTCGAATGGTTTTTTAAGGGGTAAAAGATCTGGATTAGTTGACGGCATCAATGTAATAGAGTACGATTTATCTTATTCGAATTCAGATGGATTTATAAAGCGAAGTCTGCTATTTATGACATTTGCTATGAAGGGTATTGGTTTAGCGCTTACACAAAAATATGATGTGGTTTTTGCTACCACTACACCCCTGACAGTAGGAATTCCAGGTATTTTTGCTCGTTGGCTTCGAGGTAAAAAGTTTGTTTTTGAAGTTAGAGATCTATGGCCAGAATTACCCAGAGCAATGGGTGTAATCACCAATCCCATTATACTGAAGAGCATGTCGGCCTTGGAATGGTTATCCTATCGTTCTGCACATAGGTGTATTGGTCTATCGCCTGGGATTGTTGATGGTATAAATAAAAGAGGCGTGCCCAAGGATAAGATTAAATTAATACCTAATGGTTGCGATTTGGACATCTTTAATTCAGATTCTCAAGATTGGAGGCCGTTAGAGGTAAAGTCAGGCGACTTTATGGCAGTTTTTACTGGTGCACATGGAATGGCTAATGGTTTAGAGGCTTTACTTGATGTTGCAGTAGAATTAAAACATAGGAGACTGAATAATATAAAAATAGTGTTAATTGGTCAGGGTAGGCTAAAGCCATCCCTACAAAGCAAGGCAAAGGACATGAATTTAGATAATGTGATTTTTCACGATCCTGTTGATAAAGAAAAATTATCAGGTCTGATGAAAAGTGCAGATTTGGGCTTACAAATTTTAGCAAATGTTCCTGCTTTTTATTATGGAACATCTCCCAATAAATTTTTTGATTATATTGCAGCAGGATTGCCAGTATTAAATAACTATCCTGGCTGGCTAGCTGAAATGATAGAGGATAACAAATGCGGATATAGTGTGAAACCGGAAAATCCAAAACTTTTTGTAGATGCTTTAGAAGATGCATTTAATAATAAAGATAAAATAGAATCTATGGGAGAAAATGCAAGAGCATTAGCTGAAAGAGACTTCGATAGAGCTCATCTTGCAAGTAACTGGGCTGAATGGGTTTTGGATGTAAAACAATGAAGCGTTTGTTTGACTTGATTTCGTCATTTATTGGCTTGTTGTTTCTACTGCCTGTAATAGTATTAATCGTTTTGTTGGTTCGATTAAAAATTGGATCTCCAATATTTTTTAAACAAGCGCGACCTGGTTTAAATGGAGAAATATTTATTATGTATAAGTTCAGAACAATGACTAATGAATGTGATAAAGATGGAAATCTATTGATTGATGAGGTTAGGCTTACTAAATTTGGTAAATTTTTAAGATCAACAAGTTTAGATGAGTTGCCAGGATTTTGGAATGTTTTAAAAGGTGATGTCAGTTTAGTGGGGCCTCGGCCATTGTTAGTGGAGTATTTGTCCTTGTATACAGCTAAGCAAGCTAGACGTCATGAAGTTAAGCCAGGCATTACTGGTTGGGCACAAGTTAATGGCCGTAATGCAATTAGTTGGGATGAAAAATTTGAGCTGGATGTGTGGTATGTCGATAATCAATCAATTTGGTTAGATGTAAAAATATTGTGGTTAACAGTAAAAAAAGTAATTGGACGTCATGGAGTTACTACTCAAGATAACATCTCCATGCCTGTATTTAAAGGTTCTGAATAATGAGCAATATACTTATAACTTCGGCTGGCAGAAGGGTTGAACTGGTTGAATTTTTTAAAGAAGAAGGTGAGAAATTAGATAGAGATGTAAAAGTAGTTTGTATTGATCTAGATCCAGAATTATCACCAGCCTGCCAAGTTGCAGATCTTTATTTTCGAGCGCCACGAGTTACCAGTAAAGGGTATATAAGTTTTTTAAAGCAAACATGTGCTGCTAACTCAATCGCTTTGATTGTTCCTACTATTGATACAGAATTGCTGATTCTGTCAGAGCATCGAGAAGAGTTTTTAAAGCTTGGGGTAAATATAATAATATCTGATATCTCCCTAATTCAAGCCTGTAGAAATAAAAATCATACTGCTGATTTTCTACATAAGATTGAAATTGAAACGCCAACTATCTACAATGTAAAAAACTTAAACTACCCTTGCTTTGTAAAACCATATGATGGTAGTTGCAGTGTGGGCGCATTTGCATTAAATGATGAATCCATGTTGACTAAGGAGATATTAGGCAATCCTAAAAATATGTTTATGGAGCTTGTTCCAGAAAGTTATGATGAGTATACTGTTGATATTTATTTTGATAAATCTGGAAATTTAAAATCATTAGTGCCTAGATTAAGAATTGAAACTAGGGCTGGAGAAATAAGTAAAGGGCTAACATCTAAAGGCGTTGTTTATGACTACTTAAAAGACAAGCTGCACAGCTTGAAAGGAGCTAGGGGATGTATCACATTACAATTGTTTGTTAATTTAAAAGAAAAATCCTTTAAGGCTATTGAAATAAACCCTAGATTTGGCGGGGGCTATCCATTGTCTTATTCTGCAGGTGCCAATTTTCCAAAGATGTTAATTCAAGAATATGTTTTAGAGGAGGAAGTGGATTTTGTAGACGACTGGGAGGATAATCTTTTGATGTTGAGATATGATTCAAAAGTCTTAGTTCATGATTACAAATCCTAAACAAACTTGCCTTGTTTTAGATCTGGATGATACTTTGTACAAGGAGCATGATTATCAGATATCGGGTTTAAAATATGTTGAAGAGCAGGTGTTGGGCTTATATGATTTTGATTTAAAGGGAAAATTGCTGGAATTGAGAGATCAAGGTGTAGATGACATCTTTCTAGAATTGACCAATATATTGAATATGCCCTCTTCGATTAAAGATTCATTTCTTATGATGTATCGTTATCATAGGCCTGACATTGTATTAACTCCAGGGACTAAAATTTTTATTGAGTCGGTATTGAAAAACCTTGGGCAAGTTGTGATTCTTACCGATGGTAGGTCTATTAGTCAGAGGTTGAAATTAGAGTCTCTGAATTTATTAAAAATACCCGTATTTATATCTGAAGAGTGGAATTCGACAAAGCCAGACAATAAAAGGTTTATTGCTATTATGGAGAGATACACTACTTGCTCTAAATTCTGTTATGTTGCGGATAATCCGTGTAAAGACTTTGTTGCTCCTAACGCTCTTGACTGGCTATCTATATGTTTAAAAGGTGATCAGAATAATATTCACTCTCAAGATGAAAATAGTATTAAAGAAGAGCACTTACCTCATTATTGGGTGAATAATTTAAGCGAGATTAATATATGTTAAATACTCAGTTTTCACCTTGGCCTATGTTTGATGAGAAGGAGGTCGATGCAGTTCGTAATGTCCTTTTGACTAACAAAGTTAATTACTGGACTGGAGATGAATGCAAGAAATTTGAAAAAGAATTTTCAGAATTTTCTGACTCAAAATATACGGTCGTAATGTCCAATGGGACAGTTGCGTTGGACGCTGCATTAAAGGCTTTAGAAATTGGCAAAGACGATGAAATTGTGGTTACATCTCGTACTTTCGTGGCCTCAGTTTCATCAATTGTGAATGCCGGAGCAAAACCGGTTTTTGCTGATGTGAACTGTGATACTCAAAATATTGATGCCAATACAATTCGTGCTGTTATCAGTAACAAAACGAAAGCAATCGTCTGTGTGCATTTGGCCGGCTGGCCGTGTGATATGGATGAAATAATGGCTATCGCTAACGAGCATGATTTGTATGTAATTGAGGATTGTGCTCAAGCGCATGGCGCAAAATACAAAGGCAATCCTGTTGGATCAATTGGACATATCGGTTGCTGGAGTTTTTGTCAAGATAAGATAATGACTACAGGCGGTGAAGGTGGCATGGTAACTACCAATGATGAATCTTTATGGCGTATGATGTGGGCCTACAAAGATCATGGTAAGAGTTATGAGGCTGTTTATGAGCGAGAGCATCCTGAAGGATTTAGATGGATACATGAATCGTTTGGTAGTAATTATCGAATGACTGAAATGCAAGCTGCAATTGGCAGAATTCAGTTAAAAAGAATGCCAGACTGGCATAGAAAACGCTTGAATAATGCTAACAGTATCTGGAGCGCTGCTAAACAATGTAAAGGATTGAGAGTACCTGCTATTCCCGACTATATAGAGCATGCGGCTTACAAGTGTTATGTTTTTGTCAAAGGCGGCGTTGAGCTTCGTGACAAAATAATGAGGGAGATCAATGAAAAAGGTGTGCCTTGCTATTACGGATCTTGTTCAGAGGTTTATCTGGAAAAAGCATTCGACAATACTGGACTTAGACCCAAAGAAAGACTTGCAGTTGCTAGAGAGCTAGGAGAAACAAGTTTAATGTTTTTAGTGCATCCAACTTTAACTAAGGAAGAAATTCAAAAAACATGCGACGTTTTAACAGAAGTGGCTTTAGCTAATTATGATGGTTATCAACAATAAGCCAATTTTGGTCGCTCCAGCTTTGAAGATATCTCATTGCACTTACTTCTGATTTCCAGCCACCTCTAAGCATAATTTTCTCCAGTGGGATGTTCTTGTTTAATAGATCAATCGCAGCGCCAACCCTAAATGAGTGACCTGATAGCTCTCCAATTTGATTCAGCCCAGCTTGCTTTTGAAGACTCTTTAAAATATGGTTAATTAATGCAGGCGTGTGATCAGCAGTACCACGCGCCAAAAGAGGTCATTGGCCGGGCAGAGACTATGATGATGCAAGGCCTCGCAGGTGATGCTGAGCATGGCCTTATAACAATAGACTATAATGACCTATTAAAGATTGCAAGGTTTAAGGCGAGGGTGGGGCGAATAAACGAGAGGCTTGGGTCGGCCCTGGTGCAGCGATTCAGGCGCCTGGGAAAGTTGATCCGATACCAGAGGCGATCCGTCGCCCAGATTCACCGCACCGCCCAAGAAATAAAAAATGACAAAACGAACCCATTTATATTCAAACTTTGAGCTTTGATAAATGCCCTTATCAAGGGTAAAATAACTCATTTAAACGGACTTAGGTAGTGTGCTAGATACAATCATTAATTTGTCACGGCGTAACAAGAAGCTTGTCATGCTGTGTGTTGATTCTGTGCTTCTGGTGTCAGCGATACTGCTGTCGTTTTCGATCCGGCTTGGGTACTTTTACTTGCCAGAGAGTGGTTTGATTTATTGGGTGGTATTTGGTGCGCCTGTTGTCGCCATTCCAATCTTTATGCGCTTTGGCCTTTACAGCACAGTGATTCGTTACATTGACTTTAAGGCGTTGTGGGCCGTTGTCCAGGCGGTATCGTTATATGTCTTAGTGTTGGGCCTGCTTGGGTATATGACTGCGGTTGGGTATATTGCTGCGGTTGAGGGGATACTGCGCTCACTTATATTGATTAATTGGCTTTTGGCCATCGTAGCCATAGGCGGCTCTCGGATGACTGCGCGCTGGCTACTCTCAGGAATTGATACTAGAAGCAATACCGCAGGGAGCACTCATGTGGTAATTTATGGCGCTGGCTCGGCAGGCAGGCAGCTGTCGATTGCTTTAACGCAGTCGGCTGATTACAAGACGGCGGCTTTTATTGACAACAACCCTGGATTGCTTGGCCAATCTATTCATGGCATTAATGTTGTTCCAAGGGATGATTTAGGGCAACTGATTAAGACAAAAAACGTCACCGAAGTGCTACTGGCGATTCCGTCACTGAGCCGCGCCCAGCGTAATGAAATTATCCATTTTTTGGAGCCTTATCAAGTGCTTGTGCGCTCACTGCCAAGTGTGTCAGAGTTGGCACAGGGCAAGTTAAGAATTGCTGATTTGCGCGATGTAAGCATCAAGGACCTGCTAGGGCGTGATTCTGTTACTCCAAATTGTGAGTTATTGGGCCTTAACATTACCAATAAAGTGGTCATGGTGACCGGCGCTGGCGGCTCGATTGGCACTGAGCTGTGCCGGCAGATACTAGCTTTAAAACCCCAAGTGTTGGTGCTGTTTGATCAAAGTGAGTACGCCCTGTACCAGATTCATAAAGAACTCGCAAATGTCGGCATGCCCAATGTTGAGATACTGCCAATGCTGGGCTCTGTTACTAACCATAAACGCTTAAGTCATATCCTGGGGCCCTTGGGTGTAAATACAATCTATCACGCGGCGGCCTACAAGCATGTGCCGATGGTCGAGTCGAACAACGCAGAAGGGGTCATTAACAATGTTTTTGGCACCCTTACTTGCGCGCAGGCCGCGATCGATCATGGGGTAGATACTTTTGTGCTGATTTCTACCGACAAGGCGGTGCGCCCAACCAACACCATGGGGGCAACAAAGCGCGTGGCTGAATTG
>Ga0209816_1000222_pt1 | contig 47362 bp, 47 predicted proteins | sample CoawatmetaG01DNA_FD_187509 | JGI IMG/M metagenome (GOLD analysis project Ga0209816, IMG submission 187509) | Marine microbial communities from the West Antarctic Peninsula - Coastal water metaG017-DNA (SPAdes) (version 2) | ecosystem: Environmental > Aquatic > Marine > Coastal ...
GCACGATCTCCACTTCACGCAGCTTCCCGATGATCTCCTCGGGCTTGTGCTTCTTGGCAGGCATTCGTCGTCCCTTCCTTGATCCAGACTGTCATAGTCGATGGACCACTCAGAAGGGGGCAGCTCATCTTCACGACCGGCGCCGGACAGATCGGGCAACTGGCGCTGGCCGACGGGACGGCGCTGGTTCTCGATACTGTGACGCAGGTGGCCACCAGCATGGATGCCGACCGCCATCATCTCCGCCTGATCGAAGGGCGCGTCCTGCTCGACCTCGCCCGGCAGGACGGCCGTCCCGTGACCGTGACGGCGCGGGGGATACCGATGCGTGGCACCAGGCTGTTCGCGATCGCAGCGCTGGCGAGCCAACCACTCGGCGTGACGGTCGAGCGCGGTCGGGTATTGGTCGGGTCTTCGGCCCGATCGATCGGGCTGGACGCAGGCATGAGCCTGTCGCTGCCCGATGGCGCAGGGCTGGCCGCCGCGACGATCCGGCACCTATCCACCGCTGCCATGCGCGAGGCGATGCAATGGCGCAGCGGCATGCTCGCTTTTACCGGCATGACCCTGGGGCAGGCCGTCGCGCAGATGAACCGCTATGGCGGCGTACCGATCGTGGTGCCCGATGCGTCCCTCGCCATGGCGCCGATCGCGGGCGTGTTCCGCAACAACGATCCTGCGGGATTTGCCGCGGCCATCGCGGACAGCCTGGAGGCGCGCACCTTTCGGGACGCTGGCAGGATCGTCATCGCAAAATAATTTGCGCGGCGTGGAGGAAGAGCCCCGCCGCCGCATCCTAACCGATGAAGACCAACAACGATCTTCCTTGGGTGGGAATCATGACCTTGTATATCCGTCACGCGGCGCTTGCCGCGCCGATCGCGCTTGTCCTTGCGACACCGGCCTTCGCGCAAACGCGCCATTTCGATATCGCCGCCCAGCCTGCGGCGAGCGGCGTCGCGCAATTCGGCATGCAGGCGGGGGTGCAGATCGTTGCCCCGGCCGCGCGGTTGAGGGGCAAGACCGTGCATGCCGTAACCGGCGTGATGTCGCCCGAGGTCGCGCTGGCCCGGCTGCTTGATGGGACCGGCCTGCGGGTCAAGCGCTGGACGGGCACGATCGTCAGCCTGACCGACGATCCCGCACCACGTCCGCGCCCACGTCGGGCGGCATCGGCACAGACCCGTCCGGCGGTGGCCGCCGAGGCATCGCCCGATACATCTAGCGCCGACATTGTCGTGAGTGGCAACCGTACCCGCTCCGTGACAGAAATGAAGCGGGACGAAATCCAGAAGATCCTGCCCGGCGTCAGCCCGCTCCGCGCGCTTCAAACGCTGCCCGGCGTCACCTTCACCAGCGCCGATCCCTGGGGCAATAACGAGCAGAACACCGTCCTTTTCATCCACGGCTTCAACGGGCAACAACTCGGTTATACGCTCGACGGCGTGCCGCTCGGCGATCAACAATATGGCAGCTTCAACGGCCTGTCGCCGCAGCGCGCGATCATCTCGGAGAATGTCGGTCGCGTGACGCTGGCGACCGGTGCGGGCGATCTGGGTACCGCCTCGACCAGCAATCTGGGCGGGACGATCGACGTCTTCTCGGCCGATCCAGCGAAGACGGCAGGCGGCATGGTCCAGCAGACGCTGGGCAGCTATGGCACGTCGCGCAGCTATGCGCGGCTCGACAGCGGCACGTTCGGCGATAACAACCGGCTCTATGTTTCGGGCGTCCGCCAGCGTGCCCGCGCATGGGACTTCGACGGCATCCAGAGCGGATGGCAGGCCAATGGCAAGTTCGTGCATGAGGGCGCGACGACCAAGCTGACGCTGTACGGCGCCTATTCGACGAAGAAGGAGCCGAACGAGGATCTGGTCGTCAAGACGCTCTTCGACACGGCCGAACCGCGCTACACCAATCCGTCCTTCTATCCCGATTTCAAGGGGATGATGAACTATATCAACTCGTCTGCCTATGCCACGGACGGGGCCAATACCCGCAACTACTATTCCGCCGCGCATCGCACCGACTATCTGGCCTATGCCAAATATGAATGGCAGGTCGACGACCATGTCCGCCTGACGGTGCAGCCCTATTTCCATCACAATGACGGGGTGGGTATCGTCGCGGGACCGATCACCGTCGCCGGGCTGCCACGCCTGTTTTCCTATTATTATCCAGCGACCACGACCGAAACTGCGGCACAGACGCTCGCCCGGCTGAACAGCATTGCGGGGGGATCGGGGCTGGCGACGCGGACCACCGAATATCGCATCAATCGGGGCGGCGCGATCCTGACGCTGAACGCTGATCTGGGCGACCACCGGATCGAGTTCGGCGGCTGGTACGAGCGGCTGGGCCATGATGCCACGCGACGCTGGTACGGGCTGGACGTCAACGCCCCGACCACGCCCTATCAGGTGCCAATCGACGTCGCACCGCCGCTCATTACCCAATATGATGGCCATGTTACCGCCGACGTGATGCAGGCGCATCTGCAGGATAGCTGGCATGTCACGCCGCGCCTGACGCTGCAGGCCGGGTTCAAGAGCGCGTTCCAGGATGCGCGTCAGTCGGTGCCGGTGCAGCCGATCCCCAATTCGGTCGCGGGCACGCTGGCGCTGCCGGTCGGGCGGGTCAACACCGCGCGCGGCTTCCTGCCGCAAGTCGGTGTGCTGTGGCAGGCTACCGATCATGAAGAGCTGTTCGCCAACGTCCAACAGAATATCCGTCAGTTCCAGATCACGCCGACCTCGAGCATCTCGCCCTTCGGCCTGGGCAGCCAGGCCGCCTTCAACCTGTTCAAGAACGGAACCGAGCCCGAGACGAGTTGGACCTATGAGGCAGGCCTGCGCGTCCATCGCCCGCTACACCTCGGCCCCGTGACCGGGTTCGATGGTCAGCTGAACGTCTATCATGTCGACTTCCAGAATCGCCTGCTCGCCATCTCGCCGTCGCTGTCGACCGTCGCGGCATTGGTGCAGACCAGCGCGATCATCCAGAATGTCGGCAGCGTGAAGACGGACGGTGTCGACGTAGCGGGCACGCTCCGCTTCGGTCGCCATGTCTCGCTCTACAACGCGCTGTCCTACAACGTGTCGCAGTTCCAGAACGACTATCTCGATGGTGGGATGACCATCGCCACGGCGGGCAAGGACGTGCCGGGCAGCCCGCGCTGGATGAACAAGACGATGGTGACGCTGGAGGCCGGGGACTTCGACGCACAGCTGATCGGCGACTATCTGGGCAAGCGGTACGGCACCTACACCAACGACCTATGGGCGGATGGCTATTACACGTTGTCGGCGCGGATCGGCGGGCATTTCCCGCTGACCGACCAGTTGCGCGGCAAGACGCTCGATCTCAGCCTCAACGTCACCAACCTGACCAACCAGAAGGGCGTGGCGACGCTGATCCCGGTGCTCGCGTCGTTCGTCCAGCTGCAATTCCCGCTGGCGCCGCGTCAGGTGTTCGTCACCGCTGGAGTACGTTTCTGATGCACGCGGCGGGCCTTGATCGGCGCGCGCTGCTGGCGCTGGGCGGTGCCGGCCTGGCGTCCGCTGCCTGGCCGGTCCAGGCGCAGGAGGCCCGCCGCAACCCCGTCGTGATCGGGCATCGCGGGGCCTGCGCCCTGCGACCCGAACATACGCTGGCGTCCTATGCGAAGGCGATCGTCGATGGCGCCGACTATGTCGAACCCGATCTCGTGACGACGCGCGACGGCGTGCTGGTCGCGCGGCACGAGAACAACATTGCCGAGACGACCGATGTGGCCGCCCATCCTGAGTTCGCCGGGCGCCGCACTGAAAAGACGATCGACGGCCAGAAACAGGTCGGCTGGTTCACCGAGGACTTCACCCTCGCCGAGCTGAAGACCCTGCGCGCCCGCGAGCGGATGCCGACGGTGCGACCCGCCAATGCCGCTTATGATGGTCGATTCGACATCCCGACCTGGGCGGAGATCGTCGATTTCGTCGCGGCGGAATCGAGCGTCCGGAGCCGTCCGATCGGGCTGGTGCCCGAATTGAAGCACTCGACCTATTTTCGCGGTATCGGCCTGCCGCTGGAGGATCGCTTCCTCGCCAGCATCGCCGCGCATGACCAGTTGCGGCGGGGGCCCTTGATCGTCCAGTCGTTCGAGATCGCCAATCTCCGTCACTTGCGAAAGGCGCTGGGTCGACCGGGCAATCTGCAGCTGATGCAGTTGACGATCGGCTTTCCGCTCTCGCCGGCCGATGTCGCGGCGAAGGGCGGCCGGGTGACCTATCCCGAGATGATGACGCCAGCGGGGCTGGCAGACATCGCCACCTATGCCGACATCCTGGCACCGGACACCCGCGCGCTGATCCCGGTCGATCCGGCGGGGCGACTGGGCAAACCGACGCCGATCATTGCGGACGCCCACCGCGCCGGCCTGGTGGTCATGCCCTGGACCTTCCGGCCGGAGAACCAGTTCCTGCCGCCAGCGCTGCGGGAAGGCACCGATCCGAACCGGCGAGTGCCAGCGGCGTCCATCACCGAGATCCGCGCCTATCTCAAAGCCGGGATCGACGGCTTCTTTACAGACGATCCTGCCATCGGCCGGGCAGCGCTTCACGCGACGTGACGGATAGCGAATGAGTCTACCGCCCGCATCGCCAGCGAGCGTGAGGACAACAAATCCGCTAATCACGCGACCGGCGATGATCCCACGATCCCGCGTCGGGCCAAGGGCGTTGGGCGGTGGCACTCACAGCGAACGCCCTTCAGACAGCGTTTTGAGCTGGTCGGCCATCGCGCCCCAGCCGCCGTCGAAGCCCATCGCACGATGCTGCTCTACCGCCTCGTCTGTCCAGTGCCGGGCGGTGGCGGTAAAGCGGGTGCCAGTGCCGTCCGCCGCGATCTCGAAAAGCCCCACCATATTTGGGCCACTGGGCTGCCAATCCCCAATGAAGGCGTCCGAGAACACGAGGCGCCGTTCCGGCTGAAAATCAAGAATGATGCCCTCGTTCAGAATCTCTTCTCCGTTCGGCCCGTGCATCACCACCAGGCTGCGACCACCCGGACGCCAGGCGATTTCGCGTGCCTCGGCACGCCAAGGGAGCGGACAGAACCACTCTTCAAAGCGGTCGATCATCGTCTTCCAGACGTGGGCGACGGGTGCCTCGATATGTCGTTCGACACTGAGTTCACGGCTCATATTTCTCTCCCTTACAAAGCAGGACGACGTAGCGTTTGAGATGCCGCACGCTGGCACGGGCGGGCTCGGGATCGCTGGCCGCCGAAGCCGTGTCAGCTAGTCGTGCGCATACGGCAGCCTTTTTCAACACAATCCCCCATTCCGTGCTCTTCAATCACCTCGGCCGATCCCTACACCATGCCGCTTCCCTGATGAACGAATGGCGGATGTTGAGAACGACGTCGCCGGTCCTGAATGGCCGAAACTGGGTCTTCGTGACGGAAGGGTAGGGTAGCCGCTTCCGCCCGATTGCGTTGAAGAAAGGCCGTCTTGCAGTCGTGTCGATGGTCTGATTCAATCTTCGCGCAGTGAGCGGAGACGGGCCGATGAGGGGCGAGCGGACGGTGGCGCAGGAGGCGCTGTCCTACAGCGTCAGCCTGAAGCGGCGCGTGCCGGCGGACCATCTGCTGCGCTCGATCGACCGGTTCGTCGACCTGTCTGGCATCCGCGAGGAGCTGAAGCCGTTCTACAGGGAGACGGGCCGCCCTTCGATCGATCCGGAGCTGATGATCCGGATGCTCATCATCGGCTATTGCATGGGCATCCGGTCCGAGCGGCGGCTGTGCGATGAGGTGCATTGGAACCTAGCCTATCGCTGGTTCTGCCGGTCGGCGCCCGCTTCAAGGGGCTTGGATACGAGGCGACCCCGGACGGCGCGTTGTTCCTGGCCGATGCCGGCGCCTGGCCGGAATGATCGGTGGAGCAGGAGATCGCGGCGGGCGGCCACGACATCATCCTCTTCCGGCTCCACCGCGCCGCGATCGCAGAAGGGATCATGCCGCTGGTGTTTCATTCCAGCGTTTTTTACACGCTGATACCGATCGGGTAGCGCCGGAGCGGGGATCGCGACCGGTTTCTCACCGGCCGCGATCTTCGATCGATCACGCTTGCGGCATGGCCTCGGGAACAATCGTCTTCACGATCGAGGCATCGAGAGCCTCGTAATCGTGCAGTCCGATCACATCGTAGAGTTCGGCCCGTGTCTGCATCCGCTCGACCACGTTGTGCGTGCCGCCATCGCGCTGGATCGCGGCATATAGCTCTCCTTGCGCCTTGTTGGCGACGCGTAAGGACGAGACCGGCCAGATCACCATCTTGTACCCCATCGCCTCGAACTCTTGTGCCGTAAAGAACGGGGTCTTGCCGAACTCCGTCATGTTAGCGAGCAGCGGCACGCCCGGCATCGCGGCCGCGAACGCCTCGAACATCTCGCGACTGGTCAACCCTTCCGGGAAGATCGCGTCTGCACCTGCCTCGACATAGGCCCGTGCGCGCTCGACCGCGGCATCGAAGCCATCGACCCCGACCGCATCGGTGCGGGCGACGATCACCAGATCCCGCGCCGCCTTCCTCGCGGCTGCGACTTTGGCCGCCATGTCGACGGTCGGGACCAGGCTCTTGCCGTTCAGGTGCCCGCATTTCTTGGGCAGGATCTGATCCTCGAGATGGACCGCACCGGCCCCGGCATCCTCGAACGTCCGCACCATGTGCATGACGTTCAGCGCCTCGCCATAGCCGGTGTCGCCATCGACCAGCAGCGGCAGCGCGGCCGAGCGGGCGATCTGGCGGATGAAAAAGGCGACTTCATCGATGGTGATAACGCCGAGATCGGGGAGGCCCATCGACGCGGTCATTGCCGCCCCCGACAGATAGAGCCCATCAAACCCGGCGTTGCGGGCCTGGATCGCGGAATGGCCGTTATGGGCGCCTGGCAGACGGTAGATCCCCGGTCGCGACAACGCGGCGCGGAAGCGCTTGCCCGCGGATTCGGTCGGCAGTTCGGCAGCAACGAGATACGGCAAGGTGAGATACTCCTTCAGGCAGCGAGATGGTCACCGCGGGCGGCGAGCGGCACCCAGGCGAGGTCTTCGGGGCCAGTGTAGTTGGCGGACGGGCGAATGATCTTGTTGTCCTGGCGCTGCTCGATGACATGCGCCGCCCAACCGCTGGTGCGCGCGATGACGAACAGCGGCGTGAACATCGCAGTCGGCACGCCCATCAGGTTGTAGGAAACGGCCGAGAACCAGTCTAGGTTCGGGAACATCCGCTTGGCGTCCCACATCACCTCCTCAATACGGGCGGCGACGGCGAACTGGCGCTGGGCGCCTGCCTCGTCGGCGAGCGCCTTGGCGACGCGCTTGATGACGACGTTGCGGGGGTCAGCCACGGTATAGACCGGGTGGCCGAAGCCGATCACGACTTCCTTGGCCTCGACGCGGCGACGGATGTCGGCTTCAGCCTCGTCAGGGGTCGCGTACCGCTTCTGGATTTCATAGGCGACCTCGTTCGCGCCGCCATGCTTGGGACCGCGCAGGGCGCCGATCGCGCCGGCGACGGCCGAATACATGTCCGAGCCGGTGCCGGCGATCACGCGGGCGGTGAAGGTCGAGGCGTTGAATTCATGCTCGGCGTAGAGGATGAGCGAGGTGTGCATGGCGCTCACGAAGCTGTCGGATGGTGCCTCGCCGTGCAACAGATGGAGGAAGTGACCACCGATGCTGTCGTCGTCGGTTTCCACCTCGATCCGGCGACCATGGTGCGCGAAATGATACCAGTAGAGCAGGATCGATCCGAGCGAGGCCATCAGCCGGTCGGCGATGTCGCGCGCGTCGGCGACATTGTGATCGTGCGTCTCGGGCAGGACGCAGCCCAGCGCCGACACGCCCGAGCGCATGACGTCCATCGGGTGCGCCGCGGCTGGGATCGCTTCCAGCGCCTCTTTGACCGAGCGCGGCAACCCACGAAGCGTCCGTAGCTTCTTCTTGTAGGACGCGAGCTGCGCCGCGGTCGGCAGCGCACCGTGGACCAGCAAATGGGCAATTTCCTCGAACTCGCTTGTCTCGGCGAAGTCGAGAATGTCATAGCCGCGATAATGCAGGTCGTTGCCGGTTCGGCCGACGGTGCACAGCGCGGTGTTTCCGGCCGTCACGCCCGAGAGCGCGACCGATTTCTTCGGCTTGAAGGTGGTTACGTCGTTCATCGGTCTGACTTTCCTCTCAGAAACTGTCGGCGGGGACGTGGACATGACCGTCCATCAGCACCCGCGCGCTGCGGCTCATGACGGCCCTGGTGATGATCCATTGTCCGTTCGCCTGGTGGGCCTCGGCACCGACACCCAAGCTGCCGGAAGGGTGGCCGAAACGGATCGATGTCCGCTCGCCGCCCCCGGCGGCCTTGTTGACCAGCGTGCCCGGTACAGCCGCCGCGGCGGCAATCGCGACGGAGGCGGTGCCCATCATCGCGTGGTGGAGCTTGCCCATCGACAGCGCGCGGACCAGCAGGTCGACCTCGTCGGCCACCACCTCCCGGCCGCTCGACGTCTGATGGTCGATGGGCGCGGCGACGAAGGCGATGGCCGGTGCCCGCGTCGTCTTGGTGATGCCCATCACCTCAGCGCCGGCGGTGCGCAGCGCCTCGAAGCGGGCGAGCGCGTCCGCGTCGCCATTGATGGCGTCGCGCAGCTCGGCGCCGGTATATCCCAGATCCTCCGCCGCGACGAAGACGGTCGGCACTCCGGCATTGATGAGGGTCGCCAGGATCACACCGCCCGGCACGACGTCGTCGTCTACCTTCAGCGTGTCGACCAGATGGCCGGTCGGGAACAGCGCGTCCGACGCATCGGCGGGGTCGACGAACTCCAGAACGATCTCGGCGGCCGGGAAGGCGACCCCGTCGAGCTCGAAATCACCCGTCTCGATGACTTGCCCATCGGCGACCGGCACATGGGCGACGATCGTCTTGCCGATATTCGCCTGCCAGATGCGAACCGTGCAGAGACCGTCAACTGCACGGGCGGCATCGACATAGCCGGCCGCAATCGCGAACGCCCCGACCGCCGTCGACAGATTTCCGCAATTGCTCGACCAGTCGAGCGCACCGCTGTCGATCGCGATCTGCCCATAGAGGTAATCGACGTCATGGCCCGCACGCGTCGCCGGGGAGACGATCACGCATTTCGACGTGCTGGACGTCGCGGCACCCATGCCGTCGATATGCGCGACATAAGGGTCGGGGCTGCCGATGACGCGGGCGAATAGCCGGTCGCGGGCGTCGCCCGGTGTCTGCGCGCGTTCGGGCAGGTCTTCGAGCCGGAAGAACACGCCCTTGCTGGTGCCGCCACGCATATAGGTGGCCGGGATGCGGAGCTGCGGCGTCATGCTGCCGCACTCGACGCGAGAAAGTCCTGCGCGAAGCGTTGCAGCACGCCGCCCGCCTCGTAGATCGACACCTCTTCGGCGGTGTCGAGACGGCACTGCACCGGCACCTCCGTCCGCAACCCATTTGCCCGATGGATGACGAGCGTCAGCTCGGCGCGCGCATTGGGCGTCCCCGCCACGTCGAAGGTCTCGGTGCCGTCCAGCTTCAGGTTGAGGCGGGTGGTGCCGGGCTGGAACTCCAGCGGCAGCACGCCCATGCCGATGAGGTTGGTGCGGTGAATGCGCTCGAACCCTTCGGCGACGATCGCCTCGACGCCTGCGAGCCGGACGCCCTTCGCGGCCCAATCGCGCGACGATCCCTGCCCGTAATCGGCACCGGCGATGATGATGAGCGGTTGCCGGCGACCGAGATAGGTTTCGATCGCCTCCCACATGCGAACGATTGTGCCATCGGGCTCGATCCGGGCGAGGCTGCCCTTCTTCACTACGCCGTCGACCACTGCCATTTCGTTGACGAGCTGCGGATTGGCGAAGGTCGCGCGCATCGCCGTCAGGTGATCGCCGCGATGGGTGGCGTAGGAGTTGTAGTCCTCCTCCGGCACCCCCATCGCGGTAAGATACTCGCCTGCCGCGCTGGTCGGCAGGATCGCGTTCGATGGCGACAGGTGGTCGGTGGTGATGTTGTCGGGCAGGATCGCGAGCGGGCGCATCTCCGTGAGCGTGCGCGGACTGGCGGCAAGCGCACCCAGACCATCGGTGTCCCAATAGGGCGGCCGGCGGATGTAGGTCGATTGCGGACGCCAGTCGTAGAGCGGGCTGACCGGCGCGCTGCCGTCGCCTGAGCGGGCGAACATCGGCTCGTACACGTCGCGGAACTGCTCTGCCTTCACATGGTCGCGCACGATCGCGTCGATCTCGGCATCGCTCGGCCACAGGTCGGCAAGCCTGACGTCGCGGCCATCCGGTGCGATGCCCAGCACGTCCTTCTCAATATCGAGCCGGATCGTGCCGGCGATGGCATAGGCGACGACCAGCGGCGGTGACGCGAGGAACGCCTGTTTGGCGTAAGGGTGAATGCGCCCGTCGAAGTTGCGATTTCCCGACAGGACGGCGGTCGTGTACAGATCACGCTCGACAATCTCGCGCTGGATGACCGGATCGAGCGCCCCCGACATGCCGTTGCAGGTCGTGCAGGCGAAGCCGACGATGCCGAAACCGAGTTGTTCCAACTCGCGCAGCAGATCGGCTTCTTCGAGATAGAGCGCCGGCACCCGCGATCCGGGCGCGAAGCTGGTCTTGACCCACGGCTTGCGCGTCAGGCCGAGCGCGTTCGCTTTCTGCGCCACGAGCCCCGCCGCCACGACGTTGCGGGGGTTCGAGGTATTGGTGCAGCTCGTGATCGCGGCGATGATGACGGCGCCGTCCGGGATTAGTCCTTCGCGCTCCTGCGCGACGGCACCTTCGAGATCCTTTGCAACGCCGCGGTCGTGGAGCGCGGCGGTCGGCAGGCGCCGATGCGGGTTCGACGGACCGGCAAGGTTGCGCTCGACGCCGCCCAGATCGAAGGTCAGCACCCGCTCATACTGTGCGGTCGCCAGCGCATCGCCCCATAGGCCGGTTGCCTTGGCATAGGTCTCGACCAGCGCGACCTGTTCGGGCGCGCGATTGGTCAGCAGCAGATAGTCGAGCGTTTGTCGGTCGATGTAGAACATCGCTGCGGTTGCGCCATATTCCGGGCACATGTTGGAAATGGTCGCGCGATCGCCGATCGACAGGCTGTCGGCACCGGGGCCGAAGAACTCCAGCCAGGCTCCGACGACGCGCTCCTTGCGCAGGAACTCGGTCAGCGCGAGGACGATGTCGGTCGCCGTGATCCCCTCCGGCCGCCGCCCCGTCAGCTTCACCCCGACGATATCGGGCAGCCGCATCATCGACGGGCGGCCGAGCATGACCGTCTCCGCCTCAAGGCCACCGACACCCACCGCGATCACGCCCAGCGCGTCGACATGCGGCGTGTGGCTGTCCGTGCCCACGCAAGTATCCGGGAAGGCGACGCCGTCACGCACCTGGATCACCGGTGACATCTTCTCCAGATTGATCTGGTGCATGATGCCGTTGCCCGCCGGCACCACGTCGACATTGTCGAACGCGCGCTTGGTCCACTCGATGAAGTCGAAGCGGTCTTCGTTGCGCCGATCCTCGATCGCGCGGTTCTTGGCGAAGGCGTCGGGATCGAAGCCGCCATGCTCGACCGCCAAGCTGTGGTCGACGATGAGCTGGGTCGGCACTACGGGATTGACCTTCGCGGGGTCGCCGCCCTGATCCGCGATGGCGTCGCGCAGACCCGCGAGATCGACCAGCGCGGTCTGGCCAAGGATGTCGTGGCAGACGACGCGGGCCGGATACCAAGGGAAATCAAGATCACGCCGACGATCGGCGATCTGGATCAGCGCGTCGTTCAACAGTGCGGGGTCGCACCGGCGGACCAGTTGCTCGGCCAGCACGCGCGCGACGTACGTAAGCGTGTCATAGGCGCCGGGGCGGATCGCCTCGATCGCGGCACGCGCATCGAAGTAGGTGAGAGCTGTTCCGTCGAGCGGCTTCTGGTAAACAGTGTTCATGGGGCTCCCGGGGTCCATTGGGTGAGCCGCGTGGCGATCGACGCGCTCGGTCGGGTAAAGGTCGAGAAGGTGAAGCGGCCAGCGGCGACCATGCAGTCGCATCCCGCTGCGTCGCGACCGCTGGCGAAGACGGCGACGACGAGGCCATCGTCGCTCTGGCTGACGCATGATGCCTCGAATGCGACCTTATCCAGCACAGTGCGCAGTTCGATATCGTGGCAGCGATGGAGCGAAACGCTTTCACCCAGGACATCCCGGGCGCGTGCCGTGGCTGCCCCGAGGACGCGGTGGAGAAGGTCGGCACCTTGCGGTTGGGCGGCAGCAAGCATATTCGCATAATCCGCAAACAGTCGCGCTTTCACAGAGCTGAAAGCGTGAAGTCCTGCGAAGGTCGATTAGCAAATCTGCGAAGGTTGCGAAGTTATGGTGGCGCGCAAGGCATTCATAGGGGTTCGGCTTCGGCGCTTGCGCGAGGAACGCAAGCTGAAGCAGGTCGAGCTTGCCCAGGCACTCGGCATCTCACCCAGCTATCTGAACCAGCTCGAACAGAACCAGCGTCCGCTGACCGTCCCGATCCTGCTGAAGCTGAACGCCGCCTTCGGTGTCGACGTTCAAGTTTTCTCAGAGGACGATGAGGCACGCCTGATGACCGACATCCGCGATGCGATCGCCGACGTCGAGGAGGCGGTGTCCGTTGCCGAACTGCGCGAGCTGGCGACGAACATGCCCGCAGTCGGCCGCACGCTGGTCGCGCTGCATCGGCGGTATCGCGATGCGGTCGAGCGCGGCGACGCGATGGCGGCCGAGCTGGGCGACGAATGGAGCATCGGGGGCCGCGCCCGCCAGCCCTTCGAGCAGGTCCGGGACTTCTTCTACGCGCGCCACAACCATGTCGAGTTGCTGGATGAAGCGGCCGAACGCCTCTATCGCGACGCGGGTCTGAGCCCGCGCACGCTTCACGACGGCCTGACGGCATGGTTGAAAGCGCGCCACGGGATCGCGGTGCTGACCGATATTACCACCGCGCCACGCCGCTTCGATCTCGCCGCACAAGCGCTAACGCTGTCCGCCTCGCTGACACCTGGCCAGCGCGTGTTCCAGATGGCGACCCAGCTCGCCTTTCTCGAATTGGGCGAAGTGATCGACGACCTTGCCGACGATCCCGTCCTTGCCGATGCGGAGGCGCGCCGCCTCGGGCGGATCGGCCTCGCCAACTATTTCGCAGGCGCGTTGGTCCTCCCCTACGCCGACTTCCTGACTGCCGCCGAAGCCGAGCGGTACGACATTGAGCGCCTTGGGCGGCGCTTCGGTGTGGGGTTCGAGACGATCTGTCACCGCCTGTCGACGCTCCAGCGGGCGGGTGCGCGGGGCGTGCCCTTCTTCTTCGTTCGCGTCGACCGTGCGGGCAACATTTCGAAGCGGCAATCGGCGACCGACTTCCACTTTTCGCGTGTCGGCGGGACCTGCCCGCTCTGGAACGTCTATGAGGCATTCACTCAGCCGGGCCGTGTGTTGCGTCAGGTTGCACAGATGCCCGATGGGCGCAGCTATCTATGGGTCGCGCGGACCGTGGCGAGCGGGTCCGCCGGGTTCGGCGACCCGGAGAAGGTGTTCGCGATTGGGCTCGGCTGCGACCTGCGCCATGCGGGGCAACTCGTCTATTCGCGTGGGCTCGATCTGGCCGATCCTTCCTTCGCGACACCCATCGGCGCCGGGTGCAAGGTGTGCGAGCGCCCAGCGTGCCCGCAGCGGGCGTTTCCGCCGATCGGGCGGGCGCTCACCATTGACGAGAACACTGCCGCTCCGGTGCCCTATCCCGTCGCCTGACGCTCGGCGCTGGCATCAGCGCGCCGCCATGCGGCGATGATCGACGGATCGGCCACCAGCTTGCCTCCAGAAGACGTCGAGGCGATGCTCGCTGCCGGGGATCATAGGGGCATCGTTCACGCCACTGAAGAGCGGCTGGGACAGCCAGTTCAAGCAGGAACTGCGCAACGCCTTCGCCCGCAACGGCACCATCCCGCCCGCCGACTATCGGGTTGCCGAGCTGTTTTCCCACACGCTCGTCACCCCCAATAGGCGACACACAGTCAGCCCAGCATTTGAGGCACTGCCTCGGTCTCGCGTGATGAACGACTGGCAGAAAGCGGGAAGCGGTCTGGCAGCTTCGAATGACCACTATTGGGTCCGGGCGGTCGGCCGTGCAACCGATCCTGCCTAGCCTACACCCCGACGGCGCGAGGTGAGACATAACAGGGGCGGGCGACTGACACACCCGTGATGCTCTTCCGGTTAGGCCACTGGGGTTGAGAACTGTCGCATGGTTTGTCCCGCATCCGCTCATTGTTTGCTAACTGCCTTCGTGACAAGCTGATAAAGTCAGAGGGGGTGACGATGAACCGAGTTCGGGTGTTCGGGGCCGCATATTGCATCGGTTTCATGCTCGTGGTGGCGATCGGCTATGTGCCGCCATTTCATGACGCCGATGGCAATCTGTTCGGGCTGTTCAAGCTCGACCTTTATGACGACAGCCTGCACTTTTTCTCCGGTCTGTGGGCGGGGATCGCCGCGTGGAGGTCCTATGGCGCGACACGCCGTTATTTCCGCCTGTTTGGGCCGCTCTATTTCGCAGACGGTGTGATGGGGCTGTTCCTGGGCAGCGGCTATTTGGATGGCGGTATCTTCCTGTACGGGCCAGTCCGGGAGTCACTGTATGCGCACGTCTTCGCCAACCTGCCGCACCTCGTGATCGGTGGCGTCGCGATCTGGGTCGGTTATCGGTTGGCGCGGGTGCCTGAGGGGGCAGCGCGGCCGGCGTTGGCGTGAGGCGCCGTTGGCGCCTGGCAGCGCTTGCCGGCGGGCTGATCGCCGCCATCGTGCTGGTGCCGATGGCGTATATCGAGGTGGGTTGCCAGGCGCCGCTGCCGGGCCTCGTCGCCGCGCCTGACCGTACTCCGCTTCTCCCCGCAGCCGATCGGCGGCCGGAGGCGCGCACATTTCTCACATATCCCGAATGGCACATCGTCTACGAAGCGGAAGCCTTTGCGCGGCACTTGGCCGCCGGCCAACCGCCGAGCAGCTTTGCCTATGGTGAGCAAATCGGACAATTCTGGACAAGCTATTGCGCCGTCAACCGGATCATCCACAACAGCCCAGAATCAGGCGCGGCCAAGGTGACGATCTACACGATCGGCATCAGCTACACGGTCGAACTGGCGGTCAAGGCCGCCTATGAGCGGACGATCGGGCGACTGTTCGAAGCGACGAGCGGGTGGGACAGCGCCGATGACCGCCACGGCGCGCACGTCCAGCAACGCTATGGCGCCTTCCTGCATGAAACGCCCTGGTACCGATTTCCTTTCCGCGAGGCGCTGAAAGGCGAATGGCAGACCCGGGAGCCGACGCTGCATGCCCGGCATTGGGAACGCCGGTTCGCCTTGTCGGCGGAATACGGGGTCAAGGCGCTCTACGCCAAGGCGATCGATGCTGCGACCGGCGCGACCGTCGGGCGTGACGAACCGACGCTACGGTTGGTGGTGCGCGGCGATCCTGCCGTCCTCCGCGGCGTTGACCCGCGGTTGCAGGTGGTCGGATCGCTGCCTGGTGGGCTGACGGTGGTGGAGGCGCCGCGTTATCAGCAGTTTAACGACCTGCTGGCGAAGTTGTCGGCTACGCAGGTTCAACTGGTCGAGATCGCAGGCAACCGCACGATCTTCGCCACCTTGATCCTGCCTGACCGCGTGCCTCCACCGGGACCCGCCGTGCTGGCGATGCCTATCGACCGGACGGGTTGGCGACGCGTCGGAGTCACTGTTCCGGTCGCCCGCTTGCTCCCCCTGATGACGCGCGTCCGCGCGCTCGGCGGCACGGTTGAGCATGTCTACGACTATTAGGGCGGTTGGCCGTGCCGTCGCCCAACTCGCCGTGGTGCTCGGCGCATGGGTCCTGATCCTGTTGGCAATGCCCTTCGTCGGGCCGGCCGGCCGGCAAGTGGCGGTGATCGGCGATGGACCGGCGGCCGTGCGGGTCATCGCCGCGGCGGGTGGGCGCGTCGTGGAGGTCCGCCGTGGCGCGACGCTGGCCCGCGGCGACGATGCCGGCTTCGTTCGCCGGCTTTACGCCAATGGCGCGCGCGCGGTGATCGAGGGTCGGATCGGCGCTGGCTGCTTCGCGACCAAGGGCGCGTAGCGGGCGTACCAAGTGTTACTGAAAAGCCCATTCGGATCCCAGTCGCGCTTGGCGGCGAAGAAGGTGCCGATCTCGGGATAGGCGCGCTCGAGCTGTGCGGGCGTGTAGTGCAGCTGATAGGGAAGGAAGAAGCGGCCGCCGTGGCTGGCGGTGAGGTCAATGAGTTCGCTGGTCAGCCGCCGCATCGCCGCCGTGCCTTGAGGCGTGGTCGGCTGGTTGAGGTAGAGCACTACCGAAAACGCTGGCGCGGGCGCGTAGCTCAGCGCGTTATCCTCCGCGCCCACCGCCCGGATCGACGCGTTGACGAGGTTGGCGTGCTTGCGTTCGAAAATCGCGCGCATGCCGTCAATGAACGGCACAATCTGCGCGCGCGGGACGAAATACTCGTGGAGGATGTCGGTCTCGCCCGGCAGGTCGTTGAACAGATAGGCGACCGAATCGTGCATGGGGTCGTTGCGCGCGACCAGGCACGCCTCGCCCGACCCCTGCGCCTGCGCTCGCGTTATCGTGCAGCTTTCGAACCGGTGCTCAAGATGCTTCTCGCTCCACCATTTCCAACGCTTGAACGTGTCGTTGCGCTTGGCGAGGTTGACTATCACGCGGCGGATTTTGGTGGAGGTCACTTCCGATAGGACCGCGCGGTTCAGCGCCTGATCTTCGGGATGCTTGGTGTAGGTGTACACCAACGCCTCGCGCAGCAGGCTGCCGGGCGAGGTCGACAGGTGGACATAGCTGAGCCCGACGCGGGGGTTGGCGGCAATCCGCTCGAAAGTGGCCGGGAAGGCGCGATAGTCGATGATCTCGCGGCCGGAGCGATAAACGTCGTTTGGGACCACATCGAGCGTTGCCGACAGGATCACGCCGAACAGTCCGTAGCCGCCGACCACATGCCGGAACAGCTCTGCATTCTCGTCGCGCGACGCGGTGACTACCCGGCCGTCTGCAAGCATCAGCCGGACGCTGCGCAGCGAGCCCATCACCGCGCCCGCCTGATGATCCATGCCGTGCGCGTTGACGCTGATCGACCCCCCGACGGAGAAGATGTCGGTGGACTGCATCGCCTTCACCGCGAACCGCGGATGCACGGCCAGCTGGATCGCGTGCCAGGTCGCGCCGCTGCCCACCGTGACAGTGCGTGCCGCTGGGTCGAGCCGGATCGCGTCCATGCCGCGCATGTCGAGCACCACGCCCCCGGAGCGGAACGCCTGGCCGCCCATCGAGTGCTTCACGCCCGCTGCAGAAACGGTAAGCCCGTGGGCGCTGGCATAACGCAGCGCCGTGGCGACATCGGCCTCGTTTCGCACGCGGACCACGCCGGCGACGGGCGTGCGGCTGAGGCAGCTCGCGTCATTGACATGGCCGCCGCGCTGCGCCCAGTTCGGTTCGCGCACGGCGGCAGCGCGGGGCCGCTCCTGCGGCAGCGGCGGCAGCACGGTGGCGCAATCCTTTGGGCCGGCGGGATCGGCAGCCAGCGGCGCGACATAGGCGGCAGCCCCGGCGGCGGCGAGCGCCAGGATAGAGGTTCCAACCAACAGGCGCTGATGCTTCATCGGACCGGCTCCGCGATGGCGGCGTCGAGCGCCGGCAGGAAATGAACGGCATCTTCGATATGAGGCACATGGCCGACGCCGGGCAAGCGGGTGATCGGCGCACCCAACAGCCGAGAAAGCTGCAGGCCCTGGGCGATCGGCGTCACCGTATCGGCCTCTCCCCAGATCAGCCGCACGGGTGGCTTCATCAGGCGCAACGCCGACGAGCGGCGGCTCGATGCGCCATCGTCGGCTGCCAGCAGCGACGGAAGCCAGGCCGCATAGGCGGCGGTAGTGCCGGGCCGGCGCATCGGCGCGCGTAGCGTCTCCCGCCAGCGTGCTGCCGCTTCCTTTTTGGCAAGCATCGATCGAGACAGGGCGCCGATCGCATGCGGGTTGGTAAGGGTCGCCGCAATCAACGGCTGCGACAGGACGGCTGACCGGAGTAGGGGCACGCCCCCATTCGAGGAGGGATCAAGCTCGCCCAGCGCACCATCGACGAGCACCAGCCGCGCGACCTGATCCGGATGACCGAGCGCGAATTCGGTCGCTGAGCCGCCACCGAAGCTATGCGCGACCACGATTGCAGGGCCGCGCGCCGTTGTCGCCAACACCGCAGACAGGCGGGCGGCCTGCGAGCGCCGGTCGTAGTGCGCGGCCGCATCATGTTCGGAATAGCCGAACGGCGGCAGGTCGACGGCGACCACATGATAGCCCCGTGCCGCCAAATGCGACGACACGTCGCGCCAGAAGCCGCTCCAGCCTGCAGTACCTGGCACGATCAGAACGGTTGGGCGGGTTGGCACGCCGTGTTCGTCCACTGTCACTCGGCCGAGCGGGGTGGCGACTGAACGAAGGTGGGCAGGCACCCGCCCGTCGCGCTCGCGCACCCATGCCGCACCACGAATGACAGCAAGCACTGCTGCCGCCGCCAGCAGCACCAGAAAGCAGCGAAAGCAGGCGCGGGGGAGCATGCGCTCGGTAATAGCCCAGAACCCTTACGGAGCGGCTACCAATCGCGCTGCCGAAGAAGACGCGACGTTGTGGAAAACCCGGCTCGGCTTGCGCATCGTCAGCGTCCGCTTGAAGAACGCGGACCGACCACCAACGGCTGTTCCGATCGCTCGGCCCAGGATGAACTAACGGCCAGTTTTGGAGGTCGGCTTGGGTGGTCCGACTGACTGCAATTGGGTCTTCGGGTTTGTTTCACAACGCCAGTTTTGACAACGTCTCGCCAGTTTCGGTGCGACTGAGATGGCCGTAGTGCCGCTCGATCATCTCCGCGTTCGTGCCGCTGATCTGCGCGACGCTGAGGAGCGGCGACCGGGCGTCGACGAGGTCGGTGATGATACTGTGGCGGAGCGTGTAGGCGGTAGTTCCCACCGGCAGCTTTGCGGCGGCGACGGCGTCGGCAATCGGCCGCTTCCACGTTTCTTTCGCCCAAGGCTTGTCGTTCGCGCGGGCTAGGAGGGGAGCGGGGGGGGCTCTCCCTTCAGCGCGGGCGCCGAGAAGCTCCGCAGCCTTGCTCGGTATGAGGATGCGCCGCGGCTTACCGCCCTTGTCATGCCCTATACTCAATTCCGACGTTCGCGCGTCGAAGTCGGCGACGGTCAGGTGCGCCACAGCGCCCGGACGCAGCGGCAGTAGGCGGAGTGTCCGGACGAACGGCTTCGGTTCGGGATCGATCTTCTGCAACGGCAATCGCCGCTGATCCCGATCGAGATAAAGGGTGTGCTGGCGATCGGCATTTCGGATCGCGCGCAGGGCTTCCTGCCACGCGGCGTCCGTCCCAGGCGTTCCTGGCGCCGGCACCTTGTTGACGGCTGCCCGAAGAATGGCCAATTCATGATTAATCGATGACGGCGCGCGAGGGCGCGTGACCTGCGGTCCCTTCTTGCGACGTGTCACCAGCGCCGGCTTCTGCCGCGGGCGCTGGCGCCATGCCTGCAAGTGGCTGCGCCGACGTTTCGTCAGCTTTACGCTGGCGATAGGGTCGGAAAAAATGCCGCATGTGACGCGGCCCACGACGTCGGGGTGGGTTTCACGGTAGCGTCGGCAAGCATTCTCGACGGTGTCGATCCGCCCCGCAGGCTGGCCGCCTGACTCGACCAAAATCGCGAACGCTTCAGCCGCTTTATTTGCATCAGCGAACCGATCACGACCGGGGAGGGTGCCGAAGTCGCCGAGAGCCTTGAGCTGATAGCGGCGTTGTCCCTCATCGTAGGCGCGCGCGATCCATGTTCCCGCACCATCACGTGCGGACGGACGGTAACTAAGGAAGCACCCTGGCTGAATGCGTTGCCAAAACGGCTCGCGCTGCGCCCGCAGGGCATCATGCTCCTTGACCCTGCTCAAGTTGATCGCCATGATCCAACTTCGACTAATTCCCTACGGGAAAATCACGGAAAACATGGCCGGATAATGTTGTACGCCATGGTGCAACAAATCAAACAAATACAAGTCGGTTATATATTCGAATAATTCTCAAAAGAGTACCGCTTTTCGGTGCTTTGAAGGCATGTACCCCAGGTTCGAGTTCTGTCGGGTGTGCCAAAATCGGCAAGTGCCTTCTTCAATAGCTTTGATCGTCGTCCGACCATGACGGGCCGGGCTCGTCTGGCGTGCCAAGCGTCGCGCCTGTTCCTGACGCGCTATCGCTACATTCCATCGTTGCTACGAATAGGGTCGATCACGAGGATCAGGCGCTGTCCGCCCGTGGCGGCGATGGGTGGCGATCGGTGAAGGACGGTCGGGGGATCGAGCAGCATCCGGCCTTTGAAGACGCCGACTGCGCCGGTCGGCACCTCGTAGATCGCATCCGGCGCCGCGGCGCGGCACCATTGCGTTCCGGGCCCCGCATAGGTGCATAGCAGCCGCAGCGTGACATAGTCGGCATGGAAGCGCCGGCACGCATCGGTCTCGATCACCTCGAGCCGCAGCCGCAGGCGATCGTCACCGGTCAGCGCCGCCTGTCGCCGGAGCAGGAGGCCGATGTCCGCAGCAAGCGGGGTGGCGATATCGTCGGGGTAGCCGGCGTTGCGCAGTGCGTCATCGAGCGGCGCGTCCGCGTCGAGGTCCAGCGTGACGTCATCGACCGTGTCGAGGTCCAGCGCGGCCAGCCCGGCCTTCATTGCGTCGGGGAGCGGGCGCCACCAGATCGCCAGCGCTGTTTTCGGGCGGGCGATCGCGTCGAGCGACGTGCGATCATAACCGAAGGCGACGACGTCCTCCAGCATGGCGGGCGTCATACGGAGGTCTCCAGCTGGCGCTCACCCCAGGCCGGGAATGGGTCTGGCAGCGACGTCCACAGCGTCGGGGTAAAGGCAGAGGCGGCCACCAAGCATGCGTCGAGCCGGCGCCGAAGGGAGGGTTGGTTCATGGTTATGCCTATGAATACGATTTCCTGTCGGCGGTCGCCCCAGATGTCGTCCCAATGCTGGGCGACGAAGTCTTCGAAGCGGCCGTCGTCGGGCCAGTGATGCTTGGGCACCGCGGCCCACCAGCGGCCCATCCGCGAGGTGGTCGTCTGGCTGCCCGCCACCGCCAGTTCGCCGACCCAGTCGGGGCGCGTCGCGAGCCAGAAATGCCCCTTGGCCCGCACGACATTTTCGAGCCCGCCCTCGGTCAGGAACGCATAAAATCGCGCAGGATCGAACGGCGCGCGGGCGCGATAGACGAAGCTTTCGATCCCATATTCCTCGGTTTCGGGCTGATGGTGGGCATAGCCGTACAGCTCCTTGGCCCACAGCGGGTGGCGCGCCGCTTTCTCTTCGTCGAACATCCCGGTGGCGAGCACGAGGTCGAGGTCGACGCGCCCGTGATCGGCAGTCACGATCACCGCATCGGCATTCAGGCTGGCGACGAGCTTCTTGACCGTGGCCAACTGCTCCGCGGACACCGACGAGGCCTTGTTGACGATCACGACGTCGGCAAACTCGATCTGCTCGACCAGCAGGCCGACGAGGCTGCGCGTATCGTCTTCCCCCATGCTCTCGCCGCGATCGGCGAGGAAATCCTGGCTGGAATAATCGGCCAGCAGGTTGAGCGCGTCGACCACCGTCACCATCGTGTCGAGCCGCGCGACGTCGCCCAGCGACACGCCGTCCTCGTCACGGAAGGAGAAGGTGGTGGCGACCGGCAGGGGTTCGGAAATGCCGGTCGATTCGATCACCAGATGGTCGAACCGCCCGGCCTCGGCGAGCGTGCGCACCTCGGCGAGCAGATCGTCGCGCAAGGTGCAGCAGATGCAGCCGTTGGTCATTTCGACCAATGCCTCCTCCGACCGCGACAACGCCGCCTCTCCGCCGCGCACGAGATCGGCGTCGATGTTCACTTCCGACATGTCGTTGACGATCACCGCCACGCGCCGCCCTTCGCGATTGGCGAGGATATGGTTCAGCAGCGTCGTCTTGCCCGCGCCGAGGAAGCCGGACAGGACGGTCACGGGCAGACGGGTGTCGGATGGGGAGAGGGTTGCCATGATGACGGTCCAATGTGATATGTTACAACATGACCTATCCAGAGATGCGCAACGATGTCCAGTGACATCCTGATCATGAAACCGCGTGGACCGATGCAGGTGACGGCAAGCCGTGGTGGCACCGCGGCGAGGCGTGCGGCATGAGCAGCGTTCCAGAGGGGCCGGGCACGCATATTCCCGTATCGGTGCTGACCGGCTTTCTCGGCAGCGGCAAGACGACCGTCCTCAACCATCTGGTCCGGTCGCCCGGCATGGCGCGGGCATTGGTCGTCATCAACGAATTCGGTGCGGTGGGGCTGGATCACGAATTGATCGCCCGATCGAACGAGGATCTGGTCGTCGAGATGATGGGCGGCTGCCTGTGCTGCACCATCCGCGGCGACCTGTCGCGCACGCTGCGCGACGCGCCGTGGCGCTTCGCGCGCGACGGCGAGTGCTGGTTCGACCGGGTGGTGATCGAAACCACCGGGCTGGCCGATCCCGCACCGATTTTGCACACGCTGATGACCGATCCGCAGCTGGCGCCGCTCTATCGGCTCGATGCGGTCATCGCGACGGTCGATGCGGCGGCGGGCATGGCGACGCTGGACGCGCAGCCCGAAGCGGTGAAGCAGGCGGCCGTCGCCGACCGGCTGCTGCTGACCAAGACCGACCTTACCGATGCGACGTCACAGCAGGCGATCCGCGACCGGCTGGCCGCGCTGAACCCCGGCGCGCCGATCATCGCGGTGACCAATGGCGCGGTGGACCCGGCATCACTGTTCGACGTGGGGCTATGGGACCCGGCCAGCAAGAGCGAGGACGTCAATCGCTGGCTGGCGCACGAGGCCGCGCATGCCGGCCATCACCACCATCACCATCATGACGTGAACCGGCACGATGCCGGTATCCGCGCGACCTGCCTGACGTTCGATACGCCGCTGGAGCCGCTCGCCTTCGATCGCTGGCTGGGGCTGCTGACCATGTTCAAGGGCGCCGACCTGCTGCGCGTGAAGGGCATCGTGAACCTCGTCGGGCATGACGCGCCGGTGGTGATTCACGGGGTGCAGCACGTCTTCCACCCGCCCATCGAACTCGATCGCTGGCCGTCGGCGGACCGGCGCACGCGGATGGTGTTCGTCACGCGCAACATCGATCCCGAAGAATTGCGGGGCACGTTGGCGCTGATGACGGTGGGCCTGAACGGCGTCGACCTGCAGGGACTGATCGAGAGCGTGACGCCGTAATGGTCGGCGTGATCCGTGGCGACGACGCGCCGGTCTCCGCGCAGGCGTAGCGATCGCGCGCCACCGGCGGCTGGCGGCGATCCGGCCGCCCATTTTTTTCAACGGGAGTGAATGCGATGTTTACCGAAGAGATGGTCCATACGGCCTTGCAGACGTGGTGCGACAATGTCGTGGCGGTCGGCAAGGCGCATGCCGAAGGTGGCGACCCGCGCGCGGTGGCGGAGCGGGTGCTGAGCGACAATTACGACTATGACCATGGCAAGGTGCTGTTCAAGCCGACGCTGACCTTCGGCACCCAGACCTACCGCCCGACGAAGGAGGGCGCGCTGGCCTATTTCACGGGCGGGAGCGAGGCTTTTCCCGACGACAAGGGGTTCAAGCTGAAGCCCTGGGTCAAGGTGTGGTACAGCAAGGAAGACTTCATCCTGCATGGCGATCTGGCGATCGTGCAGTGCAACGTGCATTTCATCGGCCAGGACGACAGCCACATCTTCGTGAACAAGAGCTTCGTGTTCAAGGCGTGCGAGGATGGCAAGGTGCGCATCGTTCTGCACCAATCGTCGCTGCCCTATCAGCCCTGATCGTTCGGAACGGCAGCGTTGCCCGCAGCGCTGCCGTTCCTTCGATGACGCGCGTCAGGCGATGCGATGCGTCGCGGGCCGCCGAAGCAGCAATGCGGCGCCGAGCAGCAGGGCGGCCTCCACCCCCAGACCCGACAGGTCGACGGGACGCACGAACAGGTAGAAGAGGGCAACCCCGAGGAGCGTACCGCCCACGGCCTGACGCGCGCGGATCGACCCGGCCGCCGCCCCGAATTGTCGGGACAGCCCCGCCGCGAGCAGCAGGGCGAGCGTCAGGGCAAGCCATAGCCATATCAGGGCGTCGCCGAAGGCCGGCAGAGCGAGGGACGCGGCGGCGGTGAGCGCCAGCGCGACGGGCTGGCCCCAGGCGACCGCCGTCCACAGCCGTTCCCACAGCGGCACGGCGCGGCCACGGTCGCGGCGGCGGGCGAGCCAGATCGTCACGCCGCTCGACGTGACGAGGCAGAGGGCGAGACCCAACAGACCGTAGAGCAGCCGCACCGGCAAGCCGCCGAACCAGCCGAAGTGGAGTTGGCCGATCCCGCCCAGCAGCGTCACGCCGGCGGGCAGATCGGCGGGATGGCGGTCCGTCACCATCCGGCCGCGCGCGTCGAACACCGTCGTGTCCTGCGGCACGAGCAGGCGGTCGCGGCGCGAGGTGATGGCGATGCGCGCATCGGCCCGGCCGGCGCGTTCGATCATCAGTTGCTGCGGGGCGGCGCCGTCGCTGCGGCGGCGGGCGTCCAGCAACAAGGGCGCGAGGGCGGGCAGCGGCTGGGCGGCGGCGTTTGCGGCGGGCGGTGGCTCGAAGAAGAAGCCGTACACGCGCGCGGTGTTGCCGCCGTAGAGCAGCATCGCAAGCACGCCGACGATCAGCGTGGTCAGCCCCAGGATCGCACCCGTCAGCGCGATGGTGACGTGGAACGGCAGCGCCCAGGTGCCGAGGCGGTTGTGCAGATCCGCCTCCTGCAAGCGCCGCGCGCCGCCCCGCCGCAGGCTGAAGGCGTCCTTGAAGACGCGCGGATGCGCGAGGATGCCCGAGATCAGGACGGATAGCAGCGCGACGCCGGTCAGCCCGACGAGCATCGCGCCCCATGTCCGCGGCAGGTGCAGCGCGATGTGGAGATCGATCAGAAATTCGCTGAACGGCGTGTGCTGTTCGGTCAGCGTGCCGTCGCGGGCGATTGCCCAGTCGTGGTGCTCGGTTGGCGTATAGGCGAGGATGCGGGCGCCGTCCTGGGCGGGGGAGGGCAGCGTCAGATAGAGCGTTGCCTGTGCCGGGCCGCCGGTCTGCGCCGCCTTGACCGCGCGATCGAGCGCGCCGGGGGCGAACTGGTTCGCCACGGGTGCGCCGGGCGCTTCCCACCGTGCGATGTCCCCGGCGAAGACGGCGAGCGTGCCGGTGAGGCAGACGAGATAGATGAGGGCGGCGAAGGCGAGGCCGAGGATGCCATGCCCGTTGAGCACGGCGCGCACCGTGCCCGGCGCCAGCGGCCAGCCGCGCGGCGCGTCCGTCTTGGCGGCTTTGGTCATACCGGTCCCTGCAAGGCGGCGAGCGCGAAGCCGGTCAGCGTCGTCGTGACGATCATGGCGAGCGACCGCATCAGACGGGGGTCGGCGAGCGTCCAGATCATCGCCAGCGCCCAGACGATGGGGATCGTGAGCCCGCCGATCAGCACACGGGTGGGCGGCGCGCCGGGCACCCAGGCGGCGGCGCAATAGGCGATGGCCACGGCGGCGGCCAGTCCGAGCGGCCCGGCCAGGATCGTCTTCAGCACGCCGCGCCACGCCCGGGACGGTTCGTCGGGCTCGGTCGGCGGGGTGGTGGCGCGGGCGGCGCGCGTGGCCTTTACGGTCCGGCCCCGGATGAGGACGATCAGCGCACCAATGCCGACCGCGACGACGGCAAGCGCGCCGCCCCGGATCCAGCCGATCCACGCGGCGTCGGCCAGGATCGTGCCGCCGATCACTGCCCAGCCCGCCGCGATGAGGTCGGGTCGCTCGCGCTGGCGCTCGGCCCAGGCGCGGCGCAGCAGCGTCGCACCGGCGATCCCGCCTGCGATGGCGAGGAGTGCGGGCAGCGCGATCATGCCGGTCGTCCCATCGGGGCTCGGCCCGACGGCCCGTCAGCCGGACGCGGCGTCAGGCCGTGCGGGACGGTGCGGGCAGGCGCATATACGGTCGGTGTCATCGGTCCCCCTTCCGGACGACGACCTAGTGCGAGCCGTAATGCGAATCAATATCAAATAGGCAGTGGTCGGGGGAGGCGGGTCGAAACGCTCTTCAGGCCGGTCAGGTGCGTGCGGCGCCGCGTGCCAGAAAGTCGCGCACCGTGTGCCATGCCGTGTCTTGTACCGCTTCTGGTGTGTCGTCGGCGTCGATGATCGCATGCCGGTCGGGCGCCGCGGCGGCCTGTGCCAGGAACGAGGCGCGGATGCGCTGGTGAAAGGGGAGGGCGAGGCTTTCGAAGCGGCCTTCGTCGAGCGCCTCGTCGGACAGGCGCTTGCGGCTGCGGGTGAGGCCGATCGCGGGGTCGAGGTCGAGGACAAGCGTCAGGTCGGGCCACAGATCGTCGAGCATCGTCGCGTGGAGGCCGCGGATCAGCGCCTCGTCCATGCCGCGGCCGGCGCCCTGATAGGCGAGCGTCGAGCCGGCGTAGCGATCCGAGACGACGATTCGTCCGGCGGCGACGCCGGGGCGGATGACGTGCGCGGCGTGCTGGACGCGCGCGGCGGTCATCAGCAGCAGTTCGGCGCGCGGTTCCCACGCCGCGTCGTCACCGGCGAGCAATAGCCCACGCAAGGCCTCGCCCTGCGGGGTGCCGCCGGGTTCGCGGGTGGCGACGACGTCATGCCCCGCGGCCTGCAACGCGGCGACGATCGCGCGGACGACGCCGCTCTTGCCCGATCCGTCGACGCCCTCGACCGCGATGAACGCGCCGCGCGGGGTCATGATTCCCGGCGCCAGATCTGCGATTTGCAGATGAAGCCGCCGATCAGGCAGCCCTTCACGTTCAGCGTGTCGGCGTCGATCATCGTGACGGTCGACCCGAAGGCGCGGCCCATGTCGGGGACGAAGATCTGCCCCGCCCAGCGGCCCTTGCCGTTGGTGCGATAGCCCCGCAGCAGCGCGGTGCCGATCAGCGGCGGATAGCCCTTGTTCGCGACGTCGGCCTTCGCCTTGTCCGAGGCGCGGATGACCCAGCCGCACAGGTTCGGGCCGCAGCGGCCGGTGCGCACCGCGACGGTGTTCTTGGGATTGTGCCAATTGCCGATGATCGGCGCATGCGGGTCCGCCGGCAGCGTGGCGGACTGGAGCGCGAGCGGCAGAGCGGCAAGGAACGAGAGGACGGACACGTCGATCAGATGGTTGGCGCGGGTCAGCCGCGCAACTGTTCGTGGTGGCGGATCACCTCGTCGATGATGAAGCGCAGGAATTTCTCGCTGAATTCGGGATCGAGTTCGGCGTCTTCGGCGAGGCGGCGCAGGCGGGCGATCTGGCGTTCCTCGCGGCCCGGATCGGCGGCGGGCAGGCCGCTGGTCGCCTTGTGCCGGCCGACCGCCTGCGTCACCTTGAACCGCTCGGCGAGCAGATGGACGAGTGCGGCATCGATATTGTCGATGCTCTTGCGATAGCCTTGCAGCACGTCGTCGCTCACCGGTCGCCCCCTTCGATGGTCAAGTCCGACCCCCATGAGCGTTGTTGCGGGCGCGAGCAAGACTTGCGTTCGGGGGCGCCAGCGGCCACAGCGCGTGGCGAGATGACCGCCACCATCCACCGCCTCGATCGTCCCGAACCGTCGCTGGAGCCGATGCTCCAACTGGTCGCGGCCGACATGAACGCCGTCAATGCGGTGATCCTGGATCGCATGCAGTCGCAGATCCCGCTGATCCCCGAGCTCGCCGGGCATCTGATCGCGGGCGGCGGCAAGCGCATGCGGCCGATGCTGACGCTCGCGAGCGCGCGGCTGATCGGCTACACCGGCACGCGCCACCACCGGCTGGCGGCATCGGTGGAGTTCATCCACACCGCGACGCTGCTCCACGACGATGTCGTCGACGGGTCCGACATGCGGCGCGGCAAGCGGGCGGCGAATTTGATCTGGGGCAATCCGGCGAGCGTGCTGGTCGGCGACTTCCTGTTCAGCCGCAGCTTCGAACTGATGGTCGAGGACGGCAACCTGAAGGTGCTGAAAATCCTGTCCAACGCCAGCGCCGTCATCGCGGAGGGCGAGGTCAACCAGCTGACCGCGGCGCGGCGGATCGACCTGGGCGAGGATCGTTACCTCGACATCATCAACGCCAAGACCGCCGCGCTGTTCGCCGCCGCCTGCCGGATCGCGGCGGTGGTGGCGGAGCGCAGCGAGGCGGACGAGCTGGCGCTGGATGCGTACGGCCGATACCTGGGCATCGCATTCCAGCTGGTCGACGATGCGATCGATTACGTGTCGGACGCGGGCACGATGGGCAAGGACGCGGGCGACGACTTCCGCGAGGGCAAGATGACGCTGCCCGTCATCCTGGCCTATGCGCGCGGCGACGAGACCGACCGCAAATTCTGGAAGGACGCGGTCGAGGGACGACGCGCGTCGGACGAGGATTTCGCGTACGCCATCGACCTGGTGCGCAAGACGCGTGCGGTCGACGACACGCTGGCGCGCGCGCGGCATTACGGCCAGCGCGCGATCGATGCGATCGGGCATTTCCCGAACGGAAAGGCGAAGGACGCGATGATCGAGGCGGTCGAATTCGCGGTGGCCCGCGCGTACTGACGGGCGCAGGCGCGGCCACGCCCGCGCCGCTGCGAGCACAGCGAGCAGCGCCCGGCACGGCCGGCGGGTCGGCGCCAGCCGAACCCGTCCGACGTCAGGCCGGCGGCTTTGCCGTCGGCGGGCCGGATGCGCAACATGGACACCATGAACACCTCGGCCGAAACGATGTTGGGCTATCGTTTCGGAATGGGCGTTATTCAGGGCTGAGACAGAGTGCTGTCAGGGCGAGTTTACGTTGCTTGGTCAGCGGCTGGCGTGGCGTGTCGTCCAACACCGTCCCTCTCACGTCCTTCCCGCGCAGGCGGGAATCCGTAACCGCTACCGCTCCGATGGAGTCGACAGGCTAGCCAGTCTGGACCCCCGCCTTCGCGGGGATGACGATTGGGATGGGGCTGAGCGGCCCTCAACAGCTCGCGCAATCGCCGCCCGTTTCGACCTGCAGCGTCGTATGGCCGATGCCGAAGCGGTCGTGCAGCATCGCGCGCGCGTCCACGAGGAAGGCGTCGCCCGGATAGCGCCCGGACATGACGAGGTGCGCGGTGAGCACCGGCTCGGTGGTCGACATCGGCCAGATGTGGAGGTCGTGGACGCGCGCGACGCCGGGCAGCGCGGCGAGCGCGGCGGTGACCGCGTCATAGTCGATGTGGCGGGGCACGGCGGAGAGGCTCATTTCGACCGTCTCGCGCAGCAGGCCCCAGGTCTGCCAGAAGATCAGCGCGGCGATGACGAGGCTGACGACCGGATCGATCCAGCCGAGGCCGGTCGCCCAGATCGCGAGGCCGGCGAGGACGACGCCCGCGGACACCACTGCGTCGCTGAGCATGTGGAGATAGGCGCCGCGCACGTTGATGTCGTGCTTGCGCCCGCGCGCGAACAGCCAGGCGGTGAAGGCGTTGACGGCGATGCCGATGCCCGCGACGGTCGACACGGTGAGGCCGGCGAGCACCGGCGGGTCGCCGATCCGCTGCACCGCCTCCAGCACGATCGCCCCCAGCGCGACGAGCAGCAGCAGCGCATTGGCGAGCGCGGCGAGGATCGTCGAGCCTTTGAGGCCATAGGTGAAGCGCTTGCTGGGCGCGCTGCGGGCGAGCGCGGCGCCGCCCCAGGCGACGGCGAGGCCGAGGACGTCGGACAGATTGTGGCCCGCGTCGGCGAGCAGTGCGACCGATCCCGTCCACAGGCCGGCGCCACCCTCGGCCAGGACATAAGCGATGTTGAGCGCGATGCCGATCGCGAAGGCGCGGTCGAACGACGCGGGGGCGTGGCTGTGGCCGTGGCCGCCGTGGCTGTGGCTGTGTTTGCTATGGTCGTGCGCGTGGCCGTGGTGGTGATGGGCGCCCAATGATCTCGTCCGGGTGGTTGTGGGGTGGTCGTATCACTGCGGGGGTGCGTGATACTAGCGCATCGATGGTGACGTGCTCGTCGCGTGGGGTGGAGCGCGGGGTTTCGGTATTCGGGTCGCCTCGCAGAAGAAGCGGGACGCCCGGTTGAGCCCAGGGTGACGGGGTGTGTGGCAGTCGGGGTAGCTCCTCCGCTCCGTCACCCCGGACTTGGTCCGGGGTCTACCGGGCCGCGGGGGGAAGCTGGAGCCTCTGGCCGTCCCCCTCGCCGCGGAGTGGACCCCGGAACGAGTCCGGGGTGACGGGGGTGTTTGGGGCGTGGCTCGCGCTCCCAATCGTTTGGGGGATTTGGGTGGTGGGCCTTTCCCTCGTCACCCCGGCCGAAGAGCCGGGGTCCCGCTTTTTTTTCCAGCGACCGCGGAAGAAGCGGGACCCCGGGTCGAGCCCGGGGTGACGGGGTGTGGCTTCGGCAGGGTGCCTCCTCCACTCCGTCATCCCGGACTTGGTCCGGGTCCACCGGGCCGCGAGGGGAAGCTGGAGCCTCTAGCCGTCCCCCTCGCCGCGGAGTGGACCCCGGGTCGAGCCCGGGGTGACGAGGGGGGGGGTGGCGCCCCCCTCAGGATTTGCCGAAGAGGCCGCCGAGCATGCCGCCCAGATTGCCGAGCGCGCCGTTGCCTTCGCCGCCGAGCAGGCCGCCGATGTTGGCGAGGGCGCCTTCGCCGCCGAGGTGGGCGAGGATCTGGTGCAGGACATCGGGGGACAGGCCGGTCGAATCGGCGGCGCCGGCCACCGTATCGCCGGGTTCGGCGTGCGCGGCACTTAACGCGGCGATCGCCTGGGCGACCTGTTCGGGGGAGAGGCCGATCTTTTCGGCGAGGTTGGTGAGAATCGGAGTGTCGCCCATCTGGCCAAGGATGCCGTCCAACAGACCCATCATATGTCTCCTGCGCGCGTCGGTTCGCGCGGGCTGGGAGCATAGCAGGCGGTGACGGTCGCGTCGCGGGGCGATCCGTGGCAAGAAGCCGCGCATCGTGACCGACCTGCCGATTTTCGCCGTCCTGCCCGACCTGCTCGCCGCGTTGCGGACCGGGAGCAACGCCGTGCTCGTCGCGCCGCCGGGGGCGGGCAAGACGACCGCGGTAGCCCCGGCGCTGCTGGGCGAGGCCTGGTGTACGGGCGAGGTGCTGCTGCTGTCGCCGCGGCGACTGGCGGCGCGCGCGGCGGCGGAGCGGATGGCGGCGCTGGCGGGGGAAAGCCCGGGCGGCACCTATGGCTATGCGACGCGGATGGACAGCAAGCGCTCCGCAGCGACGCGGGTGACGGTGGTGACGGAGGGGATCTTCGTCGCGCGTATCCAGGCCGATCCCGAGCTGACCGGTGTGTCGGCGGTGCTGTTCGACGAGGTGCATGAGCGCAGCCTGGATGGCGATTTCGGTCTGGCGCTGGCGCTGGAGGCGCAGGGCGCGCTGAGGCCCGATCTGCGGCTGGTCGCGATGTCGGCGACGCTGGACGGGGCGCGCTTTTCGCGCCTGCTGGGCGCCACGGAGCAGGGGGCGCCCGTGATCGAGAGCGAGGGGCGCAGCTATCCGCTCGCTCTGCGCTATCTGGGGCGCAGCGGCGACGGCCGGATCGAGGATGCGATGGCGAGCGCGATCCGGCAGGCGCTTCGCGAGGCGGAGGGTGGCGTGCTCGCGTTTCTGCCTGGCGTCGCCGAGATCGAGCGGACGGCGGAGCGGCTGGAGGGGCTGCCGGAGACGATCCGCGTGCATCACCTGCATGGCAGCATGGAGCCGGCGGCGCAGCGCGCGGCGATCCGCCCCGAGCCCGATGGCGCGCGCAAGCTGGTGCTGGCGACGGGGATCGCCGAGACCAGCCTGACGCTGGACGGCATCCGCATCGTCGTCGATTCGGGGCTGGCGCGGCGGCCGCGCTACGACCGGGCGGCGGGGATGACGCGGCTGGTGACCGAACGCGCGAGCCAGGCGGCGGTGACGCAGCGCGCCGGGCGTGCGGCGCGGCAGGGGCCGGGCGTCGCCTATCGCCTGTGGGAAGAGGCGGCGACGGGCGGCCTGCCGCGATTCGACCCGCCGGAGATCGTGGAAGCGGATCTGTCGGGTCTGGTGCTGGCGAGTGCGATCTGGGGCGTCGGCGATCCGCGCGACCTTGCGTGGCTCGATCCGCCGCCCGCCGCGGCGGTGGCGGAGGCGCGCGAGCGGCTGGCGGCGATCGACGCGGTCGATGGCGACGGGCGGCCGACCGCGCACGGGCGGCGCGTCGCGGCGATGCCGATGCCGCCGCGTCTGGCGCATATGCTGCTGCGCGCGGGGGCGATGGGGCAGGGCGCGCTCGCCGCCGAGGTGGCGGTGCTATTGTCCGAGCGCGGGCTGGGCGGCAACGACCCCGACCTCGACGTGCGGCTGCGGCGCTGGCGGAGCGACCGGGGGACGAAGGCGACCGCGGCGCGACGGCTGGCGGAGCGGTGGACGGCGCTGGCGGGCAAGCCGGTGGGCGAGCCGCTGCGCATCGACGGCGCGGGCGTGGAGGTGGCGATCGCGCTCGCCTTCCCCGATCGGATCGCGAAGGCGCGGGATGCGAGCGGCGAATTATGGGCGTCGGCGGGCGGGCGCGGCTTCCGGCTCGATCCGACGCTGCCGCTGGCGCGGCATGCGTGGCTGGCGGTGGCGGAGACGCAGGGGGCGGCATCCGGCGCGCGCATCCTAGCGGCGGCGCCGATCGCGCTGGCGACGATCGAGCGCCTGTTCGCCGACCGGATCGAGACGCGGCGGACGGTGACGTTCGATGCGGTGAGCGGCGGCGTGGTGACGCTGCGCGAGCGGCGGCTGGGCGCGCTGCGGCTGTCGTCGGGGCCGGATGCGGGGGCGGAGCCGGACGCGATCGCCGCGGCCTTGCTGGAGGGCGTGCGGACGCATGGGCTGGCGCTGCTGCCGTGGAGCGCGGGGGCGGCGGCGCTGCGGGCGCGGGCGGACTATGCGGGCGTGCCGCTGGAAGACATGCTGGTCGAGCGGCTCGACGAATGGCTGCCGGCGTTGCTCGTGGGGCGGCGGCGGCTCGACGCGATTCCGGCGGGGGCGCTGACCGACGCGGTGCGGACGCTGATCGGTTGGGATGCGATGCGGCAGATCGATCGGCTGGCGCCTGCCGACTTCACCAGCCCCGCAGGGAGCACGCACGCGATCGACTATGCGGCGGAGGGCGGGCCGAAGGTGGAGCTGCGCGTGCAGGCGCTGTTCGGGCTGGGCGAGCATCCCTGTATCGGGTCGGGGCGCGTGCCGCTGGTGCTCAGCCTGACCTCGCCCGCCGGGCGGCCGATCCAGACGACGCGCGATCTGCCGGGCTTCTGGGCGGGCAGCTGGAGCGCGGTCGCGAAGGAGATGCGCGGGCGCTATCCCAAACATCCCTGGCCCGACGATCCCGCCGCGGCGACCGCGACGCTGCGGACGAAAAAGGCGGATGCACGGGGCGGCGGGACGCGCTAAAGGAGCGTCTATGCCTACCGCCCGCATCTTCCAGCGCCCCAAGAACGCCATGCAATCGGGCAAGGCCCGCACGCACACCTGGGCCCTCGAGTTCGAACCGGCCGAGCCGAAGCAGCCCGATCCGCTGACCGGCTGGGCGGGCAGCGGCGATACGCGCGAACAGGTGCGGCTGAGCTTTCCGTCAGCCGAGGCGGCGATCGCCTATTGCGAGGCGCAGGGCTTCGATTACGAGCTGATCCCGGCGCCGGAGCGCAAGCTGAAGCTGCAGGCGTACGCGGATAATTTCCGGTAAGGGCGGGGCTCTTACCGACGCCGTCATTCCCGCGGAGGCGGGAATCCATAACCTATGACGTTGCGGCTTGAGCCGGGGCGGTAGCGTTTCTGGATTCCCGCCTTCGCGGGAATGACGATTGGGGGTGTGGGCGTGTGCCGGTCCCCCATCGTGCGTCGCCCCAGCGGAGGCTGGGAGGATCGATGCGAGCGCTTGCGGGCGTTTCTTTCCCGTTCGCCCTGAGCCTGTCGAAGGGCGCGCGCCACAAGCGGTGTGCTTGCGGATAGCCGCCCTTCGACAGGCTCAGGGCGAACGGGGAAGGGCTCTCAGCGCCCCATCATCTCCGCAACGATGCCGCTGCCGAGTAGCAGCAGCATCTTGGCGTCGATCGCCACGCCGGCGCGGCGTTTCTCTGCCACGAAGCCTTCGACGCCCGATAGTGGCACGCGGTGGACGGTGATGTTCTCGTCGGCGTCGCCGCCGCCGTCGCCGGTGCGGGTGAGACCGGTCGCCAGCACGAGCGTGAAGCTTTCCGACGTCATGCCGGGCGAGGAGAAATATTCGCCGCGCTCCTCGACGAATTGGGCGTGATAGCCGGTTTCCTCCTCCAGCTCGCGGCGGGCGGCCGAGGCGATGCTTTCGCCCGCGCTTTCGTCGCCGACCAGGCCGGCGGGGAGTTCGAGGCAGGTTCGGCCCAAAGGCACGCGATATTGCTCGACGAGCAGCAACTGAACGTCGGCATCGATCGCGACGATCACCGCGGCGCCGATGCCGCCGTTGCGCTCGGCATATTCCCAGGTGCCCGCCTTGCGGACCGACAGGTATTTGCCCTGCCACATCGTCTCGGTCGTCATAGCTGAATCAGGCGGTCCGGCAGTTCGTTGGTGTCGTCGGCGCGCGGCGGGAAGTGTTCGGTGAGGACGATGCCGATCTGGCGGATCGCCTCTGCCATGCCGTCGCCGGGGCGGCCGTCGCGCGTCGCGGTGATGAGCGCGGCCATGGCGGCGCCCCAGACTTCGGGCGCGACGCGGGAATGGATCGCGGCATCGGCGATCAGCTCGGCGCGATGTTCGTCGAGCGAGAGGTACAGCAGCACGCCGGTCGCGTCGCGGGTGCGCGCTTCGGCGCTGGCGCGGAACAGCATCAGCGCGCGGGCGCGGACACGGCGGGCGGCGGTGCGCTTGGGCGTCAACGCGAGGCGGAGCGGCATCCAGGCAAGCGCGACGCGGACGATCAGGAAGGTCGCGGCGAGCAATACCAGCGCGACGGTGAACAATCCGCCGGGCGCGGGCGCGCCGTCCCAAGGGTCGGCGACGAGACCGTGGAGTGTCACCGCGATCCCCGGCCAGAGCGCGAGCAGCGCGAGGACGAGTAGCATCGCCAGCACCGCCCAATGCAGCGCGACGTCATGATATTTGTCGGATCGATGCGCGACGATCGTGACGATCTCGCCCGAAGTGGTGCGTTCGGCCTCTGCCACGGCTTCGGCGACGCGAGCGGCATCGGCTGGGGTCAGGCGCATGTCACCAATCCCCCGAGGCGCCGCCGCCCCCGAAATCGCCGCCGCCGCCGCCGGTGAAGCCGCCTCCACCCCAGCTGCCGTCGCTGCCGCCCGACGATCCGCCGCCGCCCCAGCCGCCGCCACGATCGCCGGAGGAGCGGCCGATCTCATTGGCGATGCCCCACAGCACGATGGGCAGCGCGCTGCCGCCGCCATCGTCATAGCGGCGACCCCACGGCCCGGCGCTGCGCCGGCGACCGATGATCAGGGGCACGAGGACGAACAACAGGATGACCGCCCAGATGATCAGGCCGAACGGCACGCCGCCACCGCCGCTGCGGCGTTCGGCGGAGCGCTGGTGGATCTGGTCGAACTGCTTCGCCGCCGCATCGAGCCGCGCCTGCTGTTCTTCCGGCGAGGCACGCAGCTGCTTGTCGAGCGCGTCGACGCCGGCGGTGATGCCACCCGGCATGTCGCCCGCCTTGAAGCGGGGAATGACGTCCTGATTGATGATGACGCTGGACAAAGCGTCGGTGATGAACGGCTCCAGCCCGCGGCCGACTTCGATGCGGACCTTGCGCTGGTTGGGCGCGACGATGAGGATCGCGCCGTTGTTGACGTCGCGCAGGCCAACGCCCCAGCTGCGGCCGAGCTTGTAGCCGTAATCCTCGATCGTATCGCCCTGCAGATCGGGGATCGTCGCGACGACCAGCTGGCGCTTGGTGTCCTTCTGCAACGCCTCCAGCTTCTGCGTCAGTGCGGCCTTCGTCTCCGGCGGCAGCACGTTGGCGGCGTCGACGACGAGGCCGGTGAACTTGGGGAAGGTCTGCGCGGTCGCGGGCGCGAGCATCAGGCTCGCGGCGAGCAGCAGCAAGGCCGCCCGCCACACGATCGCCGCCCGCGTCACGAGCGCCATCGCCGTCAGCTCGCATTCCCGAAGTTGACGGTCGGGGCCTGATCCGCCCCCGGCGTCGTCGCGGCGAAGGGGGTGAGCGGCTTGGCGCCGTAGAAGATCTTCGCGCCGACCGCGTCGGGGAAGGTGCGGATCTTGGTGTTATACGCCTGCACCGCATTGTTATAGTCGGTGCGCGCGATGGTGATGCGGTTCTCGGTGCCTTCCAGCTGGCTCATCAGCGTGGTGTAGTTGCTCTGGCTCTTCAGCTCGGGGTACGCCTCCTGCAAGCGCTGGAGCGACAGCGTGACGGCGCCCTGCGCGCGTTCGAACGCCTGCATCTTGGCCGGATCGGTCAGCTGGTCACCCGACAGCTTCACCTGGTTGGCACCGGCGCGCGCCTGCGTCACCTGCACCAGAATGTCCTTTTCCTGCGCGCCCGCGGCCTTCACCGTCGCGACGAGGTTGGGGATCAGGTCGGCGCGGCGCTGATACTGGTTCTGGACGTCGGCCCAGCGCGCCTTGGCGTTTTCCTCGGCCGTCGGCACGGAATTGATCCCGCATCCGGCGAGCGACAGGCTCGCGGTGGCAGCCAGCGCGAAGGCGGCAACGGGACGAAGCGACGACATGAACATCCTCCTGAGAGCGTATCTGTCCTATCCATATAGGACAGCGTGCGGGCTTGGCGAAGGGGTAATCGCAGCCTACCCTTTCGCCCGACGCCTGAACAACGGGGAGGACGTGAACATGTTCAAGGAATTCAAGACCTTCATCGCGCGAGGCAACGTGCTGGACCTCGCCGTGGCGGTCATCATCGGCGCGGCATTCGGCAAGATCGTGACGTCGCTGACCGAAGACATCATCATGCCGGTGGTGGGCAAGATCTTCGGCGGCTTGGATTTTTCGAGCTATTTCATTCGGTTGGGCGCAATCCCCGCGACCTATACCGGATCGCCGACGGATTATGCCGCGCTGAAGAAGGCGGGCGTGCCGCTGCTGGGCTATGGCGAGTTCGTGACGCAGGCGGCAAACTTCCTGATCCTCGCCTTCATCATTTTCCTGCTGGTGCGCAGCGTCAACCGCGTGATCGCCAAGCCCGAGGCGCCCGCCGCCCCGGCGCCCGAGCCGGCCGATGTCGCGCTGCTGCGTGAGATTCGCGACGAGCTGAAGGCGCGGCCGCGGGTGTAATAGATCCTCCCTCGCTTTAGCGGGGGAGGCGTTCGCGCAGCGAATGGTGGAGGGGGTGTCGCCGCGGGCGCGACGGGAGCCGTTGACCTCCCCCTCCGTCAGCTTCGCTGCCACCTCCCCCTGGCGGGGGAGGAATGGGGGCATGTCGCGACGCGCTGGTCGGTGGTGGGGTCGGGGTTGGGCCTTGCCACCATCGTCACTCCGGACGTGATCCGGGGTCCCGCTTTCGGCGCGACGAAGAAGCGGGATCCCGGCTCGAGGCCGGGATGACGGGGACGGCGGTGTGCTTGCACCGTGACGGGCCAAGAGGCGCGGCCGCGGGTGTGATGGATCCTCCCTCGCTTTGGCGGGGGAGGGGGACCGTTCGCGCAGCGAATGGTGGAGGGGGCGTCTCCGCGAGCGCGACGGGAGTCGTTGACCTCCCCCTCCGTCAGCTTCGCTGCCACCTCCCCCTGGCGGGGGAGGAATGGGGGCATGCCGCGACGGGTTGGTTGGTGGTGGGGTGGGGGTTGGGCCTTGCCACTATCGTCACCCCGGACTTGATCCGGGGTCCCGCTTACGGCGCGAAGGAGAAGCGGAATCCCGGATCAAGTCCGGGATGACGTAAATGGGGTAACGGCTGCCTTACGCCGCGACGAGTTGGTCGGCGGTGGCGTCGGCTAGGCTGGTGCCGTCGAGGATGCGGGCGGTTTCGTCGCGGACGCGCATCATCGCGTGGCGGATCGCGCAATCGGCCTCGCTCTTGCAGTCCTTGCACGGACGGTAGGCGGTGCGGCTGACGCAGGGGACGAGCGCGAGCGGCCCTTCGATCACGCGGATCACGTCGCCCAGCGAAATGAGGTGCGCGGGCCGCGCGAGGACGTAGCCGCCCATCTTGCCGCGCGTGCTCTGGATGAAGCCGGCATCGCGCAGATCGGCCAGGATCAGTTCCAGGAACTTGCGCGGCACGTTGGCGGCGACGGCGATCTTGCCCATCGGGATCGGCGGGCTGGCGGCGGGTGCTTCGGCAAGAAACAGCATCGCGCGCAACGCGTAACGGGAACGCTGGGTCAACATGATGGCGCCGCTATGGCCGGATATTGTGGCTAACGAAAGGCGTGGATTGCAGGGACGTGACGCTGCCCCTATATCGACCGGGCCGGCTTCCAGCCGGCTATGGCGATAAACGGTGGCGTTAAATAGGCGCAGCGGACCCGGGGGCAGTACCCGGCGGCTCCACCACCGACGCTGAGCCGCTCGGCGGCACGCTTCATGTGTGCAGGCGATCGGCACAGCGTCGATGACGGGGCCGAACTAGGATCGACGTGTGTTGAAAAGCGCTGTCTTTCGCTCGGAATGGGACCACCGCAACGGCCCATTACACAAGTGCCAACGATAACGAAGCACTCGCGATTGCGGCGTAACTGAGGGCCTCACGGCCTAAGGTTACTCCAAAATAGCGCGGTTGGACCCCACCGGGCAACAGAAGGGGATTCCAGCGGTACGGGGAGCACCGGGCAACAGAAGCTCCCCACTGTCCCTAATGATGGTCTTACGAAACGCAGCGTTCCCGCTGCGGGCGTTGTCGCTGCGCGGCGTTGCCGCCATCTTGGGCGGGAAGGAGCCATTTGCATGACCGCCCGCACGCTTGCCGCCATCCACCCCGCCCATCGCGACGATATCGGCGATCTCGTCACGCGGCGGCCGGTGCCGGGTCCGGGGCTGGAGCAGGTCGATCCGTTCCTGTTCCTCAACCATCATGGTCCGCAGACCTACGCCCCAGGCAACAAAGGCCTGCCGTTCGGCCCGCATCCGCATCGCGGGTTCGAGACGGTGACGTTCATCCTCGACGGCAGTCTGGCGCATCACGACACCGGCGGCCATGCCAGCATCATCGAAACAGGCGGCGTGCAGTGGATGACGGCGGGGGCGGGGCTGATCCATGCCGAAATCTCGCCGCCCGCGTTCAAGCGCGACGGCGGGCCGATGGAGATCCTGCAATTGTGGGTGAACCTGCCCGGCCGGCTGAAGATGACCGCGCCGGCCTATACCGGCTTGCAGGCGGATGCGATTCCGGTGGTGCCGCTGCCGGACGACGCGGGCAGCGTCGCATTGGTGTCGGGGCGGTTCGGCGACGTGGAGGGACCGATCCGGTCGCTGACCGGCGTGATGCTGTCGACCGTGCGGCTGCATAGCGGTGCGGTGGTGACGCTGCCGGCGCCAAAGGGGCGGTCGGTGTTCCTGTATGTCGTCGCCGGCACCGTGGCGATCGGCGGGCGGAGCGTGCCGCACTGGCATCTCGCGACGTTGCGCGACGACGGTGATTCGGTGGAGCTGACCGCGAGTGACGATGCCGTGCTGCTGTACGGCCATGCCGATCCGATCGGCGAGCCGGTGGTGGCGCATGGGCCGTTTGTGATGAACACGCGCGACGAGATCGGCCAGGCGATCCGTGATTATCAGGCGGGGCTGTTCAACGGCACGGGGCCACTGCCGGCGGTGTGATCATCGATGTGGGAAGTGGTGCCCGGGGACGGATTCGAACCGCCGACACTGCGATTTTCAGTCGCATGCTCTACCAACTGAGCTACCCGGGCAGGGCCGTCACGCGAAGGCTTCGCGTTCGGAAGTGGCGCCTCTAATGGTCCCCGCCGGTGCTGTCCAGCCCCTCATGCGCATCATTTTGCACCGGGATGCGATATCCTTCGCCCAGCCATTGCAGCAGGTCGCGATCGCGGCAGCCGCGCGAGCAGAAGGGCGTGTGGAGCGGATCGACGGCTTTGTCGCAGATCGGGCAGGTCGTGGCGGTCATAGGCTGTCGAACAGATGGGTGACGCCGGTGCGGCGTGCAAGCTCGGCCAGCCAGTCGGGGCGGCTGACGAGGCGGGCGTGGACGGGGGCGGGCAAGCGGTGATGCAGCGGACTGCCGGGGGGCTCGCGCTCCAGCCGGCGCAGCAGCGCCCGCGTCGCGGCGCCGACCGGATCGGTGCGGAGCAGTTCGGGCAGCGAGGCGCGGGGGCGGGGACGGACGATCTGCAGGAAACCGAAACCGTTGACCGCGGTGCGTTCGAACGGCGGCACCAGCGCGGCGTCGAGCGCTTCGGCGACCGCCTGTCGCGCGGCCTTGCCCTCCAGCGTCGGAAAATCGATGCCGATCGAGCCGCCGATACCGTGACGGCGGATCGCTGCGGCGACCGCTTTCGCGGCGGCGACGGCGAGCGGTTCGAGCGGGGGCGGGCCGTCGACGTCGAACAGCGTCATCGCCGGGGTGGGCGACAGGCGCAGCGCGCCGAGAGGGAAGGCGATCGCGCCGTCCATCGCCTCTTCGAGCAGTTCGGACCAGCCGGCCGCTTCCAGCGCGTCGGGTTCGTGGGGGCGGAGGGTGCGGACGGGGAGGCCGGTGGCGTGGAGGCGGGCGAGCAGATCCGGGCCGTCGGCGGGCGTAGCGTCGGTCGCCATGGCGCGGGGCGGCTTGGGGCGGCCGGGTTCGGGGATGGCTTCGCGGACGATCTCGACGGTGAGGGGCGCGCCCTTGGTCAGCCCTTTGGGGATGCGGGGGAGGACCGCGTCCTCGCTGGCGATCGACAGGCGGCCCATGCCGCCGGCGGTCAGCTCGACCAGCTGGGCCCTGGCGACGGTGCCGAGGCGGAGCGTATTCGGCAGTTCGATCGCGGCTTCGACGATGCGGTCGCCGTCGATCAGTGCGGCGCGGGCTTCGCCGATGCCGGCTTCATAGACCCATTCAGGCAAGGGGGAGCCCGGCGGCGCGGAGGAGGGCGCGGGTTTCGGTGAGCGGCAGGCCGATGACGCCCGAATGGCTGCCGTGGAGGAAGCGGACGAAGGCTTCGGCGCGGCCCTGAATGGCGTAACCGCCGGCTTTTCCAAGGCCTTCGCCGCACGCGATATAGGTATCGATTTCGGCGGGGGAGAGCGGGCGGAAGGCGACGATCGTGTCGGACAGGCGCGTGCGCTGCGTGCCGTCGGGGCCGATCACGCAGATCGCCGACAGCGCGTGGTGGCGGCGGCCGGAGAGGCGGAGCAGCAGGTCGCGCTGGATCGCCTCGGTCTCGGCGGGCGGCAGGATCGCGCGGCCGAGCGCGATCGTGGTGTCCCCGGCGATGACCGTCTCGTCCGGTGCGCGCTCCACCGCCAGCGCCTTTTCGACGGCGAGGCGCTGCGCATAGACGCGGGGCAGTTCGCGGGGGCGCGGGGTTTCGTCGATCGCGGGCGCGGCGATGCGATCGGGCACGACGCCGAGACGCGCCAGCAGATCGCGCCGGCGCGGCGAGGAAGAGGCGAGAACCAGTGGCATAAGGTCGGGCGGCACGCGGGTGCCGCCGCCGCTTATTGCGGGCCGGGGCCGCCGCGGCCGGGCATGAAGCGGTAGGTGATCCGCCCCTTGGTCAGGTCGTAGGGGGTCAGTTCGACCAGCACCTCGTCACCGACCAGCACGCGAATGCGGTTCTTGCGCATCTTGCCGGCGGTATGGCCGAGAATTTCGTGGTCGTTTTCGAGCTGTACGCGGAACATCGCGTTGGGGAGCAATTCCACCACGCGGCCGCGCATCTCGAGCAGTTCTTCCTTGGCCAAAAATCAACCTCTGTTCGCGTGTTCGGGCGCGCCCTTAGCGCAAGTCGCCGAAAAAGGGAAGCAAGGCGGACGGGCGGCGCCGGTCCAACAGGGGGCGGCGGGTCGCAAAGCCTTGCAGGATGCAAGATGGGGGTGGCGGGCGCGATTCGCAAGCCGCCGCACCCCTCGGAAGTGGACGAAGTGGACGGTACGTCATGTGTCGGAGACCCCCTCATGCGCAGGGAACGCAGGGGGTGGGGCCGGACGTGTCAAAGAACGTTCCGGGGATGATGCATATTCGGCGCATGTAGGACAGGGGAAAGATCGGATCAGAGCAGCCGGTCCTGCCGGCCTGTGTCTTCGCGGGCTGCCTTGCGGAAGGCGAGGTTGGGATCGGGATAGGGCAGATCGGGCTTTCGTCCGGCGAACAGATCGGCGACCGTCAGGATCTGAAGTCGCGGATAGGTGCGCTTGAATCCGTCCTCGAACCGGCCGACCGCCGCCGCCGCCTTCAGCATCGGTCCGGTCGGCGTAGCGAGCGTGACGAAGACGCCGATCGGCGCGTTTTCGCGCACCATCGCCGAATGCAGGTCGCGGATCATGCCGACACCGACATGGTCGCCGCCCTTGACCGAGACGATCGCCTTTTCGGTGCGTTTGCCGTCCGGCTTGAAATAGAGCAGGCCATCGACGCCGCCGTCCGCGCCCTTCTTCTTGCCGCCATAGGGTACGGCATCGACCATCGACACTGCCCACCATTGAAACTGATATTTGTCGCGCCTGGCGAGATCGGTGGCGGAGGCGAGGTCCTTGGGCGTGCCCTCTACCGTGAAGCTGGCATCCGGGAAGGCGGCCTGCATGCGCCGTTCGATCAGCGAGATGGCGAGGTGGGTGACGTCGATGCCGATCCAGTGCCGGCCGAGCTTTTGCGCGGCATGGACCGCGGTGCCGCAGCCGCAGAAGGGGTCGAGCACGACGTCGCCTTCGTTGGACGAGGCGGCGACGATGCGTTCGAGCAATTTGATCGGCTTTTGCGTGGGGTAGCCGAGATATTCCTTGCCGCGCGGTGCGATGGCGAAGTTCCAATAATCCTCTGGCACCTTGCCCTTGGCGTGGATCAGGTGATCGGCGCCGACGAAGCCCGATCCGACGAGGCCGGGTTTATAGTTTTCGCGCGTCTTGGCGCTGTGTTCGACGCGGACGGCGTCGGCGTTGAAGGTCCAGGTGTCGCCCTTGTTGAACCAGAAGATCGTGTCGTGCTTGCGCATGAACTGCCGCATGCCGGGCGACCCCGGCCCGGTGTAGCACCAGACGATTTCGTTGCGGTAGCGCTGAGCGCCGAACACCGCGTCGAGCAGCAGCTTGAGATAATGGCTGGCGGTCGGATCGCAGTGGAGGAACAGGCTGCCGGTCGGCTTGAGCTTACGATGCAATTCGACCAGGCGGATCGCCATCATGGCGAGATAGGCCATCATGTCGTTTTCGCCGAGGAACGCGCGCATCGCCCGCAGCAGTTCGAACGCGCGCGTGTTGCCGCTCTTGCAGACCTGGTCGAAGGCATCCTCCGCCGTGTCGTTCCAGTGCCACGTGTCTTCGAACGCCTCGATCTGGGCATCCGCGCCGGCGCCGGTCGGCGACTTGAACAGGATGTTGTAGTTGGCGTTCGAATTGTAGGGCGGGTCGAGATAGATCAGATCGACGCTGGCATCGGCGATATGGTCGCGCAGCACGTCCAGATTATCGCCATAATAGAGGTGATTGAGGGGTCTGTTCCGCATTGCCGGACTGTGCGGGGGGCAGCGGCGATCGTGGCATGACGATTGATCCGGATCGGCTGCGACGCATCCGATGTTGCGGGCCTGTTCCCGATCGTTTCATCCAAAGCGGATGGTTGGCGTCGGCAGGCCCGCCCCGCTCACCCCGCCGAGCGGAAGCCGTTCCGCCCGCCTGCCTTCGCCCGGTACAGCGCATCGTCGGCGCGGGCGATGACGTCGCGCAGGCGATCGGGGGGCGTGATGCTGGCGATGCCGCAGCTGATGCTGAGCAGGACGTGCGTCGCGGCGTCGGCGGCGATCGGCTGCTGGCGCAATGCGGCCTGGATGCGCGTGCAGATCGCTTCGCCCGTGTCGTGATCGCCGACCTGCAGGATCATCACGAACTCGTCGCCACCCAGCCGGCCGATCAGATCATCGGGACGGGTGTTGGCGCGCAGCGTCGCGGCGAGGTGGCGCAGCACGTGATCGCCGAAGGGATGGCCCCAGGAATCGTTGATGCCCTTGAAGTGATCGATGTCGATCGCGACGCAGCACAAGGGCGAAGCGGCGCGATCGAGCAGCGCGCCGGCGCGGCGTTCGAAGCCGCGGCGGTTGAGCAGCCCGGTGAGCGTGTCGGTGATCGCCTCGGCATGCGCTTCGGCGGCCTGTTCCTCAAGCTTGCGCGACAGGCGGGTGCGCGCAGCAATCTCCGCCGCGACGGGCAGGCAGGTGATCAGCATGATGGCGAGGAAGGACTGGAACAGATGCGCCTGGAGCACCGGGTCGCCGGTCGTCATCACGACCGGACCATGGCCCGACGCGGTGGCGCACGCGCCGATCACGGCAATGGCCATGACCGCCATCTTGGTGCCGAGCGGCCCGACGCGGAAGGTGACGAGCATGACCGGCGCGTACAGCAGGAACAGCGCAGGCAGCACCGCTACGTAGAAGACGAGATAGGCGGTGGCGACGACCAGCCCGAGATAGGCGAGCGATTCCAGCCGCTGCATCGGCGACTTGCTGCGGATACAGTCGGTCAGCTGGCCGCCGAGGATGGCCATGAACACCGGCGTGAAGACGAGCAGGCCGAGGCCGTCGCTGAGGAACCACGTCTTGAACGAGGAGACGAACGCCTGGTCGTAGACGAGGGTCGCGGTGGCGGCGCCCGCCGCGCCGCTGAGCGCAGGCGCGATCAGGCCGGCGGCAAGGATGAAGCGCAGCAGCGCGCCGGTGGAGCGGAGCAGGTCGATCGACCCCGAACCGCGGCGGATGAGGATCGTGGCAACCACCACCTCCAGTCCGTTCGAGACCGCATAGAGCAGCGGTCCGGCAATGCTGCCCCGCGTCAGCCAGTTGGCGGCGACATTGCCCACGAGGCCGGCGCTGAGCACCGTCCACCAGCGCGGGCGTCGATCGAGCAGCAAGAGCGCGACGAGGACGGCATTGGCGGGCCATACCGTCGCGATCGTGCGGCCGTCGCTGGTGAGGTGGATGGTCGAGGCGGCGCACAGGAAATAGAGCGATGCCGCGACCAGCCAGATGATGCCGGATGGCGACCCCGATGGGCGCGCGGTGCGGACTGTCTCTCCCATCCACCCAAATTGATCGAGATCAGTCAAAACGGGGTTAATATTTGCCGCGTCGCGCGAGCGAAGCCGCGGGAAGACGACGACAAATCACCCGCCGCGGGTTAATCGACCCTCGTCACACGCGCGGCGATGGCCGGGTGCAGCCGATCGGGTGCGGCAATCCCCCTCACGCCGGATTGTACTTCGCCAGGAACGCGCCCATTGCGGTCAGGAATTCCAGCCGGTCCTGGCTGCGGGTGAAATGGTGATCGCCCAGCGGCTGCTCGATATATTGATAGGGCTTGCCGGCGGATTTCAGCGCATCGGCCATCTGACGGGATTGTTTGACCGGCACGCGCTTGTCGGCCTTGCCGTGCAGCAGCAGGACGGGGATCGTCACCTGATCGGCGCCGAAGCGGGGGGAGACGGCGTGCAGGTCGGTCGCGCGCTTGGTCCAGTAGCGGCCCAGCGTCTTGCCGTTGAGGAATTGCGCATCGTATTTCTTGATGCCGGCAAGGTCCGATACGCCGGCATAGGAGATGGCGCAGCGATACAGCGCGCCGTCGCGCTGCGCGGCGCGGAGCGCGGCATAGCCGCCATACGACGCGCCGGCGATGCAGACGCGTTTGGGATCGGCAATGCCCTCTTTCGCCAGAAAGGTGATCGCATCGTTGAGGTCGTCCTGCATCTTGAGACCCCATTCGCCTTCGCCCGCCTTGACGAAGGCGGTGCCATAGCCGGACGAGCCGCGGTAATTGGGCTGGATGACGGCATAGCCCTGTTCGGCGAGATACTGGACCCACCAGTCCCAGCCTTCGCTGTCGCGTGCGATCGGGCCGCCGTGGGGCAGGACGACCAGCGGCAGGTTCTTCGCGTTCGGGCGATGGCGGGGGAGCGTCAGGATCGCCTCGATCGCCGTGCCGTCGCGCGCGGTGTAATGGACGGTCTTGACCGGCGACAGGCTGCGCCCGGCGAGCGTGTCGTTCTGGAAGGCGTAGCGCTGCATGCGGTCGCTGCCGAGATCCCAGTAATAGAGCGCGCCGGCCTGCGAGGGGCTGCCGACCTCGACCAGCATCTGCGAACCGCTGGCGCTGCGCGAGACGATGCGCGCGCGGCGATTGCCGACCGCGGCGTCGGCGGCGGCCTGGATCCGCTTCAGGGCGGGATCGAGCCAGACGATATGGTCGAACGTGTCGGTGACGCTGATCCCCAGCACGTCGTTGCCGTCGCGGTTTTCGACCACGCCGTCGATGTCGTAGCCGGGGTGGTCATACACCTTCTTGCCGAGCGTCAGATCGGGCAGCGAGACCTCGTACAGCGCGTCGCGGCCGCCGCTGTCGCTGGTTGCAAGCGCGGTGCCGTCGGCGCGGAAGGTGGTGGGGACGATGAAGCTCTGCTCCTTGCGCGAATCGCTGCGCGCAATGGTGCGGAAGGATTCGGCGTTGGAGCCGCGATACAGCAGCGCGCCGCGGCCGGTGTCGTCAATGTAGCGGATGCCCATGCGCAGCGTGCCCGCGCCGTCGGCATACCAGTCCCATACGTCGGGCTGGCTGGCGGCGACGCGACGGACCTTGCCGGTCGAGACGTCGGCGTCCCACACGGACGGATAGATATCCGCCATCGTGTCGATCCCGGTCGAGCGTGCGAACAGGATGCGCGGGCTGCCGTCCTTGGCCGACCAGAGCAGGTCGTCGGCGCGGATGCCCGAATTGCTCCAGTCGATCCGGTTGAGCGTCTTCAGATCGGCGCTGAGGCCGACCATGCGGGTGATGTAGATATCCTCCCCGCCGAGGTGCGACTGGCTGCCGATGCCGGCGACGAGCCACTTATCACCGACCCAGCGCCACCAGTTGATGTCCATATTCTCGCCGACCTTCAACGCGGCGGGCTTGCCGTCGAACAGCGGCATGACGACGAGGCTCTGGACGCCATCGATCGCCATCTTCGCGGCGATGCGCGTGCCGTCGGGCGACAGGCGGGGGGATTCGAACCTGGGCAGCTGGGCAAAAACCGCGGCGGGGATGGGGGCGTC
>Ga0209816_1000223_pt1 | contig 47329 bp, 38 predicted proteins | sample CoawatmetaG01DNA_FD_187509 | JGI IMG/M metagenome (GOLD analysis project Ga0209816, IMG submission 187509) | Marine microbial communities from the West Antarctic Peninsula - Coastal water metaG017-DNA (SPAdes) (version 2) | ecosystem: Environmental > Aquatic > Marine > Coastal ...
TTGGGTCTTGAAAAGAAAACTCGTTTTTATCAGGCATCAACTTCTGAGCTTTTTGGAAAGGTGCAAGAAAGCCCTCAGACTGAAACTACTCCATTCCATCCGAGATCACCTTATGCTGTAGCTAAGATGTATGCTTATTGGATTACTATTAACTACCGTGAATCTTATGGAATATATGCTTGTAATGGTATTTTATTTAATCATGAGTCACCTAGACGTGGAGAAACCTTTGTTACTCGTAAAATTACAAGAGGACTCGCATACATTGCTCAGGGCTTAGAAAAATGTTTATATCTGGGTAATATTAATGCGCTGCGTGATTGGGGTCATGCCAAGGATTATGTTCGAATGCAGTGGATGATGTTACAACAAGATAAACCAGATGATTTTTGCATAGCTACTGGAGTTCAGCACTCCGTCCGTCAGTTTATGCAGTGGTCTGCACTAGAGCTTGGAATTACTATTTGTTTTAAAGGCGAAGGGCTGGATGAGATAGGTCTTGTAGAATCTATTGAGGGTAATGATGCACCCGCATTAAAAGTTGGTGATGTTATTTTTAGAGTGGAAAAGCAATACTTTAGACCAGCAGAGGTGGAAACACTTTTAGGTAGTTCAAAAAAAGCTGAAGATGAGTTAGGCTGGTCAGCAGAAATCACTGTACAAGAGATGTGTGCTGAAATGGTTCGTGAAGATCTTCAGGATGCTAAGCATAATTTACTGTTAAAAAAGCATGTCCATTAATTATAAATTACTAAATAATAGTTAATATGAGAATTCTTTTAACAGGCTCAAATGGGATGGTTGGTCGAAATATTGTCGGGCATTCTAGTGCTCATAATCATGAGATATTATCACCCACTAGTTCAGAGTTAAATTTATTAGTTGTTGAGAGTGTAAAAAATTATATTAGTGAAAATAACCCAGATATGGTAATACATGCTGCTGGGATTGTTGGCGGTATTCAAGCGAATATGGCTCAGCCTATAAAATTTTTGGTTGATAATATGCAAATTGGTTTAAATATTCTTATGTCAGCTAAGGCTAACAATATTAAGAAGTTTATGAATCTTAGCAGCTCGTGTATGTATCCGAGAGATGCTGAAAATCCATTATCTGAAGATTTAATTTTAAAGGGTGAATTAGAGCCTACTAATGAAGGTTATGCTATTGCTAAGGTAGCTAGTACGAGGCTTTGTGAGTATATAAATAGAGAAGACGAATCTTATCTGTATAAAACAGTTATTCCTTGTAATTTATATGGTCAACATGATAAGTTTAATGCTGAAAACTCTCATATGATTCCTGCAGTAATTAGAAAAATCAATGATGCTAAGGATAAAAATTTAGAGTCAATTGATATTTGGGGTGATGGCCTAGCAAGAAGAGAATTTATGTATGCAGCTGATTTCGCTGATTTTATATATTATGCTATTGATCATTTTGAATCGATGCCACAAAATATTAATGTTGGTCTTGGCCATGATTATACAATAAATGAATATTATCAAAAGATAGCTAAGACAGTTGATTATAAAGGTAAGTTTACTTATGATTTATCTCGGCCAACTGGCATGCAACAAAAATTAGTTGATGATACTAAGTTGAAAGAATTTGGCTGGCAACCTCAAACTTCATTAGAACAAGGTATTAAAAATACCTATGATTATTTTTTAAATGAGATTAGTAAATGAGTAATTATCCTTTAGCTACTAGTACTTGGGACGATAAAGAACTTCAAGCTATTCAGTCGGTTGTAGATAAAGATATTTATAGTATGAGCAATAGTGTTGCTCAATTTGAGCAAGATTTTTCTGGGTTTGTTGATAGAAAATACTGTGTCATGACTAGCTCTGGATCGACCGCTAATTTAATTGCAACAGCAGCACTTTTTTATACAAAAAACCCAATGCTCAAGAGAGGTGACGAGGTAATAGTTCCTGCTGTTTCTTGGTCTACTACTTACTTTCCATTGCAACAATATGGGTTGAAGTTAAAATTTGTTGATATTGATTTGGAGACATTGAATTATAATCTCAAAGATCTTGAGACTGCTATTACAAGTGATACCAAGATTATCGTAGTGGTAAATCTTCTTGGAAATCCAAATGATTTTGATGCTATTAATAGCTTTATTAAAGATAAAAACATTATTATTTTTGAAGATAATTGTGAATCAATGGGTGCTGAATATAAAGGAAAACAAACTGGAACATTTGGTATTATGAGTTCATTTTCAACCTTTTTCTCCCATCATATGGCTACAATGGAAGGTGGGTTTGTTACTACGGATAACGAAGAGCTTTACCATATTTTATTATCATTAAGGGCTCATGGATGGACTCGCAATCTTCCTCAACATAATCATGTTTCTAATAAAAGTGATGATTGGTTTGAGGAGTCATTTAGATTTGTGTTGCCGGGTTACAATGTAAGACCTGTTGAAATGAGTGGTGCTATTGGAATTGAGCAACTTAAAAAGTTACCATTATTTTTAAAACAAAGAAGAAAAAATGCTGAATTGTTTGTTAAGTTATTCAAAAATCATCCAAATTTTATAATTCAAAAAGATATTGATAATAGCTCTTGGTTCGGATTCTCATTGATTATTAAACCAAACTCGAATCTAAAAAGAAAAGATGTAATTAATCAACTTCAAAAAAGTAAAATTGAGTGTAGACCAATTGTTACTGGTAATTTTACAAGAAATGAAGTGATGAAATATTTTGACTATAGTGTCCATAAAGAGCTTAAAAATTCCAATTACTTGCATGATAATGGCTTTTTTGTTGGTAATAGTCAGGTTAATTTGGAAAGTAATCTAATCTTAATTTTTTAAGAGAGGTTTTAAAATGAAAGTAGCAGTTGTTGGTACTGGCTATGTTGGTCTTTCTAATGCAATGCTTCTATCTCAAAATCATGAAGTAGTCGCTCTTGATATCATTCCTGATAAGATTGAACAACTTAATAACAAAGTTTCACCTATTGTAGATTCTGAAATAGAAGCTTTTTTAGCAAAAAAAAACCTTAATTTTATTGCAACTCTGGACAAGGAGTTAGCTTATAAAAATGCTGACTTTATTATCATTGCTACGCCAACTGATTACGATACTACTAATAATTCTTTTAATACGGCTTCAGTAGAAATAGTTATTAAAGATATTATTAATATTAATCCTAGGGCTTTAGTGATTATTAAGTCAACGGTTCCAGTTGGCTTCACTGAAAGTGTTAAAGTTAAGTTTGGGGTTGATAATATAATATTCTCTCCAGAGTTTTTAAGAGAAGGACTTGCTTTGCATGATAATCTATACCCATCACGTATTGTGGTAGGGGAGATATCAACCAGAGCCAAAATTTTTGCAAGCCTTCTGCAAGAGTGCGCTATAAAACAAGACATTAAGGTTTTGTTTACCCATTCTACAGAGGCAGAGGCTATAAAACTTTTTAGTAATACTTACCTTGCTATGAGGGTTTCTTACTTTAACGAATTAGATTCATATGCAGAAATGCATAATCTTGACTCTAAACAAATTATCGAGGGTATGGGTCATGATCCAAGGATAGGTAATTATTATAACAATCCATCTTTTGGTTATGGTGGGTATTGTTTGCCTAAAGATGCAAAGCAACTTAAAGCTAACTATAAAGATGTGCCTAATGCTCTTATTAGTGCCATTGTTGAATCTAACTCCATACGTAAAGATTTTATTGCAAATTCCATTATTAGTAGGAACCCTAAAGTAGTTGGAATACATCGCCTCATTATGAAGAGTGGTAGTGATAATTTTAGAGCCTCCTCTATTCAAGGAATTATGAAACGTATTAAAGCTAAAGGTATTGAGATAATAATTTATGAGCCAGATTTTGAAGATGAAATTTTCCAAGACTTTAGTGTGATTAAAAATCTTAAAAAGTTTAAACAAGTAAGTGATATTATCATTTCTAACAGAATGTCTGATGGGTTGTTAAATGTTAAGGAAAAAGTTTATACTCGCGATATATTCAATAGTGATTAATTTAAACAAGGTCTAAGATGAAAGTATTAGTAACTGGAGGGGCTGGATTTATTGGTAGTCATCTTTGTGAAAAATTAATTCAAGGTGATAATAAGGTTACCTCATTAGATAACTATTCAACTGGTAGTAAAGATAATCATATTGATAAAGTTCTTTATATTGAAGGAGAGACTAAAGATATTGAAAAATTGATAACCTTCTGTCCAGATATAATTTATCACTTAGGAGAATACTCAAGAGTTGAACAAAGTTTTCAAGATATTGAAAAAGTTTGGAGTTCTAATAAAGATGGTATTTTTGCAGTATTACAATTTTGTAGAAAAACTGAAGCAAAGATTGTTTATGCTGGGAGTAGTACAAAGTTTGGTGATGGCGGATTTGGTCGCTCACAAAGTCCTTATGCATGGACTAAGGCATCAAATACAGAGCTTGTAGAAAACTATGCTAACTGGTTTGGAATTAATTATGTAATATCTTATTTTTATAATGTTTACGGTGGTAGGGAAATTTCAACTGGTAAGTATGCAACTTTGATTGGTATTTTTGTAGAAAAATATAAAAATAAACAACCTCTTACTGTAGTTTCTCCTGGAGATCAGTTAAGAAATTTTACTCATATTGATGATATTGTATCTGGTTTGATTTTGGTTGGAGAAAAGGGATATGGAGATAATTATGGAATAGGATGCTCCGAGTCTTTTTCAGTTTTTGAAATTGCAGAGGCCTTTGGATCCAAAACTATAATGCTTCCTGAAAGAAAAGGTAATAGAATGTCCGCTTCTGTTGTCACTAAAAAAACAAAAGATCTTGGGTGGATAGAAACAAAGTCAGTTATGCAGTATATAAAAGATATAATTAATTCATGATATGAAAGTATTAGTAACTGGCTCTGCAGGCTTTATTGGTTCAGCTCTCTCAATCAAGCTGCTTAATAGAGGTAATGAAGTAGTTGGGATTGATAATCATAATGATTATTATGATCCAGCTTTAAAAGAAGCGCGACTTGCTCGCCACCTTGATCATTCAAACTATGTTCACATTAGAATGAATATCGAAAGTCATGAAGCGATGGCTAAGCTTTTTAAAGATGAACAATTTGATTGTGTAGTAAATCTTGCAGCACAAGCAGGTGTTCGTTACTCTATTGAGAATCCCTTAGCTTACATAAATACCAATCTAGTAGGTTTTGCCCATATACTTGAAGGTTGTAGGCATAATAAGGTGGAACATCTTGTGTATGCGTCATCAAGCTCTACGTATGGGTTAAATACTAAACAGCCATTTTCCACACATCAAGCTGTGAATCACCCGGTAAGCTTATATGCTGCGACTAAAAAAGCCAATGAACTTATGGCACATACTTATTCCCATCTTTATGATCTACCAACTACAGGATTAAGGTTTTTTACTGTTTACGGTCCATATGATAGGCCTGATATGGCGCTTCAAAAATTTACTAGAGCTATCATGAGTGATGAGCCAATTACGGTATTTAACTATGGCAAACACCGAAGAGATTTCACTTATATTGATGATATTGTAGAGGGCATCATTAGAGTGATTGATAGGCCAGCAACACCAAATCCAGAATGGGATGGTGATAATCCAGATCCAGCCACCTCCAGTGCCCCATATAGAATTTATAATATTGGTAATAATAATCCAGTTGAACTCATGGACTATATTGAAGCATTAGAAGTCTCTCTTGGTAAGAAGGCAGATAAAGAGTTTTTACCAATCCAGCCAGGTGATGTCCGAGATACCTATGCAGATGTAGATGATTTAGTTCAGCAGTTTAACTACAAGCCAAGTACGAGCATTAAACAGGGTGTGAAAAATTTTGCGATTTGGTATAGGAGCTTTTATCAAAAATAATAATAAAATTTGCATTATTGGGATGGGTTATGTGGGCCTACCTTTAGCAGTAGCGTTTGCAGAAAAATTTCAAGTAGTTGGTTTTGATATTAGCAATTTACGAATTCAAGAGCTTAAATCTGGGAATGATAGAACTTTAGAGATTGAAGGTGAATTATTGAATTCGGTTAAAGATAACTTAGTTTATACAACTAATATTCAGGAAGCAAAAGATTGTGATATTTATATTGTGACGGTACCAACACCAATTGATAAAAATAATCGTCCAGATTTAACCCCACTTATTGATGCATCGAAAGCTATTGGAACGATTTTAAGCCAAAATGATATTGTTATTTATGAATCTACTGTTTACCCAGGTGTAACGGAAGATATTTGTGTGCCTGAGTTAGAAAAATCATCTGACTTAGTATTTAATCGAGATTTCTTTTGTGGGTATTCGCCAGAACGTATTAATCCTGGTGACAAGAATCACACTGTTACTAAAATTTTAAAAGTAACATCTGGCTCTACACCTGAAGTTGCTAAATATATTGATAATTTGTATAAGAAAATTATTCTTGCAGGAACTTATATGGCATCAAGTATTAAAGTCGCAGAAGCATCTAAGGTAGTTGAAAATACTCAGCGTGATGTAAATATTGCATTAATTAATGAACTAGCTTTAATCTTTAATCAAATGGGTATTGATACTAATGAAGTAATTGAAGCAGCTGCTACAAAGTGGAATTTTATTAAATTAACTCCAGGTTTGGTAGGTGGGCATTGTATTGGCATTGATCCATATTATCTAGCTTTTAAAGCTGAAGAGATGGGATATAGGCCAGATTTAATTCTTACAGCAAGGGAAATCAATAACAATATGAGTAAATATATAGTTGAGCAAACTATTGTGGAGATGATCAAGGCTGGTAAAGCTGTAAAGTATTCAAATATTTTAATATTAGGTGTAACATTCAAAGAAAATTGTCCTGATATGCGCAATACCAAGGTTATTGAAGTTATTGAAGAACTTAAAAGCCTTGATGTGAATGTTGATGTATATGACCCCTGGGTAGACCATAAAAAAGAGTGCGAATGGTACAAGCACGGACTAATCAATAATCCATTGAATGAAAATAAAAAATATGATGCTATTGTTGTAGCAGTTGGCCATAAGCAATTTCAATCATATACAACTAAAAATTATAGCGACCTATCTAATGGTGAACAAATAGTTATAGATGTGAAAAATATTGTAAAGAGTCCAAAATGGAAGCTATAAATCAGTAAATACTAAATAATTAATATGCTTAATATTAAAAAAAGTAATGAGAATTTGATAAAAAAATACAGCTATGAATTATAAATTTTTTTTAAATTCAAAATATGAAAAATAAAATATTTCAAAAGAAATATTTCAAAAACAGCTTAAGGCTCTCGATTATAAGAAGATCTATGATTTTTTTATTGCTAGTATTTTTTGGGTTTTCTTTGAATTATTTACTTCAATACTTTTCAAGTAGAATCTTAGAAAAAGAATCTTTTGGAATATTTTATGAGTCTATTATTATTATAAATATTGCCACTTTGCCAGCTATCGTTTTTGGGATGTATTTTTCGAGATATATGTCAAAAAAAATGGATAAAGAGATAATAACAGTCGAGTTTATTAACTATATCAAAATTAATAAAAATGTAGGTGCAATTTTTGTCATTATTTCTATGACGACTTTACTTATTTTGAATTCCTTAATTGAAATAAAGTCTGCATTATTATTTTTAATAATAATCTTAACAATTTATTCAACTTATTTGAATGAGTCACTTAGAAGTGTATTGGAGGCTAGTAACAGAATTATTTATGCAGGGTTTTTTACTATTTCAATGCTTTTTATTCGTTTTTTATTTGGTATTATTTTTCTATTCATTGGAGGTACAGTTTGGTCAGGTATGGCAGGAGTAATGATTTCAGGCTATATAACTTTCTTCATATTTTATTATTATTTACTAAAATTTAAAACTAAAACTAAAACTAAGCCTAAATTTAAATTAGAATTTAACAAGATGTACATGTTTTTGTCTGCATTTTTATTGGTATCAGTTGTCATGTATATTGATATAATTTTGGCATACTTTTTGCTTACACCTTTTGAATTAAGTGTTTATACAGCCTCTTCTGTCCTTCCCAAAGGCCTTCTTTTATTTACGCTGCCATTGACAAAAGTACTATATCCAATAATTGCTAAAAAGAATGAACATCACTTAATAAATATTAAGAGAGGTGTTGAAGTTAAAATGATGGGCTTAATGTTTTTGATAGCAACAATAGGAGTATCCGTCATGCTTTTATTTAGTGATTTGCTTACACAAGGCATCTTGTCTATTAAACACACTGACATATCCATTTATACTAAAATTGCACTCTCAATTATTCCATTAACCCTATTAAGATCTTTAGTTAGCATTTCCTCAGCGAGAGGAAATGACAAAGAACCTTTACTTCTTATATTACCTTTATTAATCTATGTGTTTTATGCAATAGTAAGTACGAAAAATATAAATCAATTTACTAATGATTTTGTTCTATTTTCATTTGTAATTATTATTTATTATCTTTTGTTGCATTATGGTTCTTTATATTTTAAAAAAATTATGTTTAATAGTGATAAATTAAAATTATGAAATTATCTATAGTAATGCCAATATTCAATGAGAGCGAGATATTACTTGAAGCATGTAATGAGTTTGCAAGTCATTTTGATAAATATGTTGGCCATAGTGATTGGCAATTTATTTTTGTAGAAAATGGAAGCAAGGACAATTCTTTAGAAGTGATAACTGGAATATTAAAGCTTTATAAAGGATCAGTTTTAGTAACTCTTAAAAAGGCTGACTATGGTAATGCTTTGAGAGAGGGGATTGCTGCCTCTCAAGGCGAAAATATAATGATAATGAACATTGATCATTTATGGGATTCAGCTTATTTTAAATGGGCTTGGAGAAATAGAGATGAGTACGATCTTATTATTGGATCAAAGAGGGCTGATCCAACTCTCAATATGCAAGATAATTATAGAAAAATACTTAGCTCTGGGTTAAATTCTTTACTGGCATTCTTTTTTGATTCGGTAGTTTCTGATACACATGGTATGAAAATTATGAAACAAAAACCTGCGCAATTTATTGCTAATCAATGTGTGATGAGAAGAGGTCAATTTGATACTGAATTAACCCTTAGATTCCTTAGAGAGCAATATTCAATTGCTGAAATACCAATGCCATACCTGGATAAAAGAAAACCAAAAAATTATATGATTAAAAAAATTCATCAAAATATAGTTGATATTTTTACTCTAATTAAAGTAATGAAAAATATAAAGTATAAAGGAAATATTAAATATAGAAGATTTTGTATTGATGATTTATAGTCAGCTATAAGTTATAAGGAAAAATAATGAAAAATATTAAAGCATTTTTTTTAAGTGATATATCCAATATGCGTATGGTATATTTTTTTTTATTTATATTTGCTTTTATTGCACAATGTTTAGTAGTCTACAACGGTCTGCATGAGGACTTACTTACAGTTTTAACTGAATCAATAAGGATTCAAAATGGACAGACTGTATATCAAGATTACACTTCACATAATTCACCTATAACTGGGATATTATTAAGCTTTTTTATTGATTTATTTTCTATCGGTTTTGGGTATATATTGTTATCAGCACTTGGTAATGCATTAATAACAGTAATTATGGCAAAAGTCGTATATAGAATTACATCAAGCATAAGGCTTTCACTTATGTCTGGGTTATTGATTTCAGTATGGTTTTTTGTACAAGTTGGAGGTTGGTACTATGATCATGTGGCATATTTTTTTGCTTTAATGTCAGCTGCTTTATTTGTCTTTTTTGAAGTAAAAAATAAATATATATTATTTATTATTGGGGTTCTTTTAGGAATTTCATTCTGGAGCAAGCCGACTGTTGGAGTTGTTTCAGGCTTTGCCTTAGTATTGCCAATATTATTTATATATTTAAAGTACTGGAAAAAAATATTGATTATTATTTATGGTGGATTAGCCTCAATAATTTTTGGTGTTTTATTAATTTATACATACTCAGATATATTAAGTTTTTTCCAGTCATTTGTCTTTAATAGTTTGGAATATGCTGATCATTCAGATAATAAAAAAATATTTTTTATCTTAGAATCATTCCTCATTCCATATCATATGAATTTACTTGATATTTTCTATGGTAGGCATTTTGGAGCCTTAATTTTCTATCTTACAATAGTTATTTTAATATATGTGACATATTTAGTTTTTTTCTTTAAGAGAGAGTTTATTTATAAAAACAAAAGTTTACTTATATTTTGTTACTTTATTGTTTTATCTTCTATTATGTCCTCATCAATTGTAGGAAGGAATTTTATGCAGGCAGTATTTGGCCTTCCAGCTATGGTTAGCTTAATTTTTTATATTTTAGCAAATGGGCGTATTAAAAGTATTAGATTTAAATATGTATATATAGTCACTGCTATACTATTTTTAGTAGCGCTTGCTTATGTATATAAAAATTTTAATGATAGTAAAGGGCATTTTATTAACTATACAAATGAATATGAGTACTATCCAATCAAGTTAAATCAAACTTACCTTCCATTTGCAGATATTAAAAATCTTGTTGAAGTTGCTGATTATTTAAAAAATAAAAGTGGCAAAATTGCAATGTATGATGATAATGCGAGAATATTAGCGGCTTTGCTTAATAGGCCTTCGTGGAATACTGGTTTGACACAAATGTATAATATTACAATTCCAATTGATAAGGAAAAAAGAATAGTATGGCAAGAAAAAGAGATTGAGCACTTGCAAAAAAACAAAGTTGAATGGGTCGTTTCTACATTAAATTCATCTAAGAGAGCGTTTAGAATTCAGCATCAATCACCACCAGGTTTTTTAGATATTGAGGTACTATCTAAATATATAAAAAACAAATTTTTATTAACAAAAGTGATGGGCTCAATAGAGATTTATAAAAGGAAATAATGCATAGTTTTCCATTTTTTAAAAAAAATATTATAGTTAGTTTTTATTTTCTCTTGTTTTTATGGTTTTTGGTTGGAATCCCTTTTTTGGAAAATCTGAACTCTAAATTATATTATTCATATTTTGCTAGTCAATTATTATTAGGAACTCTCACTCTAATACTTCTCATAACTAAAAAAATAAATAAAAATCTTATCTATTTATTATTTTTTGCTTTCATATTTATCTTGAAAGATATTCTTGCCCAAGATTCATCAGGAGTTATTGATCAGATAAATTTTTTCTTTGGCATTTTAATAACTTATACAATTGCTAAATTTTTACCTATACATAGGGGGAATATAAAAATTATTATGATGCTAAATATATTTTTTTTATTTGTTTTTTTAATTTTTATTAAACCAGAATCTATATCTTTTTCTTTTGATAGTTCGCGTCTATTTGTTAAAGAGGTTCATCGTTTCGCAGTAAACTTTATATTTATACTCTTAGCTTATTTGTATGCGTTTAATATAAGGTCATTTCCATCCAATCTTAAACATATTATTGTCCTGTCCTTATTGGCTTTATTAGTTATTTCCACAGGAAGTCGAACAATAATTTATGCTATGATATTTATCTTTAGCTCTTTATTTCTTGAGAAATTCAAACCTTGCCAGAATAATATATTTAGATTTTTCACTACATCTGTGTTTGTTATTTTGACATATGTAGTAGTCTTTTATTTGGAAAGTTTCTTTTCTATATTGGAATCTGGCTATTTATATAATTTATTAGGAGTGGAACATATTGAAAATAATTTCTCATCAGGTCGAGAATGGTTATGGACTTATCATTTTGAACTTTTTTATAATAATATGGTTTTTGGGGTAAATAGTGAAACTTTGGATTGGGAGCTTGGGGATACTTTAAGTAATGGTTCTATAGCCCATGGAGGAGGTGAAACTCTTTATTCTAAATTTTTAGCGGCTGATGGACTTCTTGGCATATTAAAAATTTATATTTATATTTATATTGTGTGGTTCTCACTAAAAAGAGGGAATTATTTTGCATATCTCGTTGCATCATTTTTATTAATAGCTAACTCATCACTTTCTATTCTAGGAAATTCATATAGTCTAGACTATGCTTTGTATTCATTATTTTTTTGGTCAATATTTTTTTATAGTGATGATGATTTTAAATACAAAAAGAAGTATATGATGAATGTAAAACAGATCCCTTAGTGCTTATGTGCTTATGTGCTTATGTGCTTAATTTGATTTGATGAATTCAGTGGCTACTAAACAAAAAAGTAGAAAGATTAAATGTTAATTTGAAAATTTAATGGAGAAAATATGAAGATTATAGTATTAGGAGGTGATGGATTTTGCGGTTGGCCAACATCACTTTATTTATCTAATAAGGGACATGAGGTCATAATTGTTGATAATTTATCTCGAAGAAAAATTGATCTTGAATTGGAGGTCAGCTCCTTGACGCCTATTGCCTTTATTGGAGAAAGACTTAATGCGTGGAAAGAGGTTACTGGAAAAAGTATAAAGTTTGAAAATATTGATATATCTACTAACTACAATAGATTACTAAATTTGATTACTGATGAAAAGCCTGATTCTATTGTTCACTTTGCTGAGCAAAGAGCTGCTCCATATTCTATGAAAGGTTCACATGGTAAAAGGTATACAGTAAATAACAATTTAAATGCAACAAATAATTTGTTAGCTGCTATTGTTGAATCTGAACTAGATATTCATGTTGTTCATTTGGGAACAATGGGCGTATATGGCTATGGAACTGCTGGAATGAAAATACCAGAAGGATATTTAAAAATCAATATTCCAAATGAGAATGGAGATAATATTGAGCAAGAAATTCTTTATCCAGCAAATCCTGGAAGTATCTACCACATGACAAAAACCCAAGATGCTTTAATGTTTTCTTTTTATAATAAAAATGATAATATAAGAGTCACAGATCTTCATCAAGGTATTGTTTGGGGTACGCAGACAGTGGAGACTGAAATGGATGAACGTTTAATTAATAGGTTTGATTATGATGGTGATTATGGTACTGTTCTTAATAGATTCTTAATGCAATCGGCAATTAACTACCCATTATCAGTGCATGGAACTGGCGGCCAAACTAGAGCTTTTATCCATATTAAAGATACAGTAAAGTGTATAGAAATTGCTTTAATTAATCCACCTAAAAAAGGTGAAAAAGTTAAAATATTTAATCAAATGACAGAGACATATACTGTTAAAAATCTGGCAGTCATGATCTCAAAGATGACTTCTGTTAGTATCAATTATATAAAAAATCCTAGAAATGAAGATTCTAATAATGATCTGCATGTCGAGAATCAGTGTTTTCTTGATTTGGGATTGAAGCCAACTACTTTACACGAGGGGCTTCTTGGAGAGATTCATGATATTGCTAAAAAATATTCACACAATTGTGATAAGTCTAAGATACTTTGTGTCTCTTATTGGACCAAAGATAACGAGCCAAAATAGGAAAAAAATTAAAAATGAGTGAAAAGATTTTAGTGACTGGTGGTTGCGGATTTATAGGTGCAAACCTTATTCCAAAACTTGAAGGCTTAGGGTATTCAGTTAATATATTAGATAATTTATCCAAAGGCAGTTTAGATTATGTTGATGGAACAAATGCAAATATTTTCATTGGTGATATAAGGGATCAGAAGATTGTTTCGATGGCCCTTAAGGGTGTTTCCAGTGTTGTGCATTTGGCGGCATATGGTTCAGTTGTTGAGTCTGTGATAAATCCTATAGATAATTTTGATATTAATGTCAGTGGGTCTCTTACAGTTTTAAATGAATGTAGAAAATTAGGGGTGAAAAAAATTATTTTTTCTTCAACAGGAGGGGCATTAATGGGAAATACAGAGCCGCCTGTCAATGAGATGTCACTTCCTCGCCCAATTTCACCTTATGGTTCAAGTAAGCTTTGTTTTGAGGCTTACTGCTCTTCATTTTCATTTTCATATGGCATGGACATTACGTCTCTAAGATTTGCTAATGTTATTGGCCCTATTAGTTGGCATAAAAAAGGTGCTGTGACAGTCTTTATGAAGGCCATTATGAATAATAAAAAAATTACAATATATGGTGATGGAAAGGCTACTCGAGATTTTATATTTGTAGATGATTTATGTCTTGGAATAACTCAAGCATTGCAAGCCCCTTTGGTTGGCTTTAATCCGATACATATCTCAAGTGGGAAGGAGGCTTCCATTTTAGAGCTAGTAGAGTTAATTTGTAAAGCTTCTGGGGTCAATAATCACCCAATTGATTTCTTAGATAAGCGAGTAGGCGAAGTTGAGAGAAATTTTGCAGACTATTCTCAGGCAAGCAAATTAATTGGTTTTTATCCGTCTACTAGTCTTCAAAAAGCAATTGAATTAACGTGGGACTGGTTTAAATTACAAAAGAAGGGTTAAAAGCCTTAGTTAATAAATTTTGTGCAATACAAAATAATGAGTAATTAAGTTTAAAGGTTTAACATCTTCATATAGTAGGTAAAATTTGAATTAATAATTAATAATTAATTATTAATTATTGATAAAAATTTGTATAAATTATTTTAATAAAATATATATATATATATGTGTGGAATATTGGGCGGTGTGGGTAATGAAAAAATTTCTAAAACTTTTGTAGATAATCATATTGATTCTCTAACTTCAAGAGGGCCTGATGATAAAGGAAAAATTAATGGAGAGTGGGGGGCTTTTGGACATACTAGATTGTCAATGCTTGATCTAAGTGATGAAGGTCATCAGCCTATGGTTAGCAAATGTGGCCAATTTATTATAGTTTACAATGGAGAAATATATAATTGTAATTCCCTTAGGGATGATTTAAAGAAAAAAGGCCATTCCTTTCACTCTATGACTGATACTGAGGTTATTTTAGAAGGGTTTATCAGATATAAAGAAAATATTATAGGTAAGTTAAATGGAATGTTTGCGCTTGCAATTTTTGATGTTAAAAGTAAAAAATTATTTTTAGCTAGAGATAGAAATGGAATTAAGCCTCTTTATATTAGAATTGATAATAAAGTGCTATTATTTTCTTCTCAAGCATCTTCACTTTCAGCTCAAAAAGGAAAGAAATATAACAAAGATTCAGCCTTACTATATTTAATGTTCGGATCGGTGCCAGGAAGTAATACCATTTATAAAGATGTAATCGTATTTCCTGCTGGGAGTTATGCGTATTATGAAAATTTTAAACTTAGTTATACAAGTTTTTATAAATTTAAAACATCTGGGAGAGAGAATAATAATGATATTATTTCAAGAACTAGAGACCTTATTTTTTCCTCCGTAGATAGACATTTGTATAGTGATTCCCCAATTGGTGTTTTTTTATCTGGAGGACTAGATTCATCTGTTATTTCTGCAATTGCAAAGAAATATAATAATAAAATTGAAGCCGTATCCTTATATTTTGACAATAAGTCAGTATCTGAGGAAAACTATCAAGACTCTGTCTCTAAACATCTGGGAATCAAGACTCACAAACTTAAGGTAACTGAGGGTATGTTTATTGAGAATTTAAATTTATTTATAAACTCAATGGATCAACCTAGTGTAGATGGTTTCAACACATATCTAGCTTCAAAATTTGCCATTCAAAGTGGAATGAAAGCAATTTTATCTGGAGTGGGTAGTGATGAAATATTTTATGGCTATGGTACGTTTTCTAGATACCATATATTAAAAAAATATCTCAAAAGTATAAAGTTATTATCACCAATTTTTAAGTTTTTTAACAAATATCAAAAACTAGAGTTTCTTAAATGTAAAGGCGAGATTGGTAATTATTTATCCATTAGAGGTGTGCTTACTCCTTCAGAGGTTGTAAAGTTAACAGGAGTTCCAAAGTCGTATATTTATAACTTAATTGATAATCTAGATAATGAAAATAACTTTCCAGATAATCAATTTATTAATTCATATGATAAAAATGGGTTATTTGAGCTTCAGTACTATATGAAAAATCAACTCCTCAGGGATTCTGACCAGTTTTCAATGGCACATTCTTTAGAGATTAGGACTCCCTTTTTAGATAATGAATTAGTCGACTATGTTTTATCCACTCCATCAGATTATAAAATTGCTGACTCATACAATAAGCCGTTATTAGTTGATGCAGTTGGTGATTTATTGCCAGAAGAAATATGGAAGCGTAAAAAAAGTGGTTTTGAGTTGCCTTTTGAAGAATGGATGAGAAGTAATCCTAAGAAGTTTGAAATATCATCTAATGATCTTTGGAGGAAATTTGAAAAAAATGAAGTGCATTGGTCAAAGGTTTGGACACTTTTCGTCCTTGAAAAATTTATCGGAATGCCAATAAATGAAATGTAAATTTATACGTTTTCTTTTATATATTCAAAACTTGATTATTAATTTTATAAAATTTTTTTTATTTAAATCCTATAGTCATACCAATGAATGCTCTGAGATTTTAATTTTTCGTACAGGGAGTTTGGGAGATGGCGTTTGCGCTATGCCAGCTTTAAGCATAATCAGAAAAAGCTTTCCAAATGCTAAGATTGATGTCATAACAAATGCAAGCAGTATTAAAAGCAAAACTTCTTTAGGTCATTTATTGGATTCTAATTTATATAATGTTATTTACTATAATAACTTTAAAGAGTTATTTGATGTTATTCAAAAAAATAACTATGACTTGTATATTGAATTAACTCAAAATTATGATTCTTTATTTAGACAATTACGTAATATTTTTTTTATTAAATTTAGTGGTATACCTTATGCATTTGGATGGGGTATTCAAAATATAAAGAGTCTTGCTAAATGGCAAGAAGAATGTCAATTGATATCAAGTGAAACTAACAGATTAAATCAGGTTTTAGCTGATGAAGGTTTAATTATAAATAGTGCCAGTATTAGCTATGATTTTGAAATTGGATCTAGTGACAAAGTTATAGTAAATAATATGCTTAGTAGTTTAGATTTAAATGAAGATGAAAAAATTATTACATTTGTTGTTGGTGCAAAAAGAGTTATGAATATCTGGCCAATCGATTACTTTGTGATAGTAGCAGAGTATTTAATTTTACATGGGTATAAGATTTTATTAGTTGGTGGTAAGGGAGATGAAGATAATGCTACTCAGATTATTAAACTTAAAGGTGTATTTAATATTATGGGGAAAACTTCACCAATACAAACAGGCCTTATAATGTCTAAAACTGATCTTGTAATATCTAATGATACTGGTGCCATGCACTTAGCTTATGCCTTTGGTACTCCAGTTATTGCTATTTTTAGTGGGCGGGATTGTGGAACAAAATGGTATCCTCCAAATAAAACAGATAAGGTTTTTAAAGCCGATAATATACATTGCAGTTATTGTTTTAGTGAAACCTGTACAAATAATATCTGTATGAAAAAAATAAAGCCAGAGTATGTAATAAGCTATCTTAAGGAGGAAGGATTTTGAAAAAGATTGCCATTTTTTTAAGTCATCCGATTCAGTATTTTTCTCCATTATTTGAATACATTTCAACTAATTCGAGTGCTGTTGATCTGCATGTGTATTATTTTTCTCGATATGGAGTAGACGAGTCGCAGCCTGGGGAGGGGGCGGATGATTTTGGAGTTCCATATAAGTGGGATACGCCTTTATTAGAGGGCTATAAGTATACTTTTTTAAAAAATAATTATAAAGGTCATCCATTTAATGGATATTTTGGTCTCACAAATTTTGATATATTTTCAATACTAAAGAATGAAAAATATGACTTAGTTATGACACATGGGTGGCATCAATTTAGTAATTTTTTAGTATTTCTAGCTGCAAAATTTAATGGTATTAATTTTTCCATACGTGGAGAAACCCCTGCTATGTATGAAAATGATAAAGTAGGATTTAAGAGATTTTTACGTAAAATATTTTTAACTCAAATGTTTCAGAGAGTGGATAGTTTTTTCTATATGGGACATCAGAATTATCTATTCTATAGGGCGTTTAATATCGAAAAAAATAAATTATTCCATACTCCCTACTCTGTTGATAATGAGTATTTTTATAATTGTCATAAAAGTAACAATATTGAAAATATTAAAAAATCAATTGGTATAAAAAATAATGATCCAGTATTTTTATTTAGTGGAAAGTTAATAAATAGAAAGCAGCCAGAAATGGTAATAAAGGCCTTTGAAATAGTAAGAAAAATAATACCTTGTCATCTAGTTATTGTCGGTGATGGAGAAATGAAAAAAAACCTTATGTCTTACCAATTAGAAAATAAAGTTAAAAATGTTTTTTTTATGGGCTTTGTAAATCAATCTAAGATACATGAATACTATTCAATAGCTGATATTTTCGTACTTCCCTCTTATTATGAAACATGGGGGCTTGTGGTAAATGAGGCAATGTGTTGTGAGTGTGCAATACTTGTGAGTACTTTAGTTGGATCTTCATATGACTTATTAGTAGAGGGTGAAAATGGATACTCTTTTGATTCATTCTCATTAAGCGATTTGGTAAAAAAAATGACAACCATTTCCTCTGATATTGGTAATCTAGCTGGCCTTAAAATTAAAAGTCGTAAGATTATTCAAAATTTCAGCTACCAAGAAGTTCTAGATGGAATAGAAGATGCTGTAACTTTAAAGGATGATCAATAAATGCCCTATAATATTTTATTTGTTGGTGATATGAATGAGAGGGCACATTCCCGTTCCAGAGCAGATTCTTTAGAGGCTCTTGGCCATAATGTTGTCAAAATGAATACCGTGTCATACGCAAACCACTGGAGTAATCCAAATGCTTTACGAGCGTCTTTAATTTCTCGCATATTTCATAAAACTGGATTACCTTTAGATGTTGAGAATATAAATAGTAAGATGCTAGATATTGTAAGCAGCAAATTTGATTTGATTTTATTAGAATCAGCAATCATGGTAAAGCCAAGGACAATAAAAAAAATTAGGCGTAATTTTAGTGAAATTAAAATTTATTATATGACCAATGATAACCCTAATCTGAATCACTGCATCTCTCGATATGTTTCTTGGTTTTTTAGTCTAATTGATGGAATCATTATGATTCGAGGTTACAATAAAATAAAAATAAAAGAAAAGGGCGTTAATAACATTATTGAAATAGATAGGGCTTTTGACCCAAATATTCATAAGCGACTTGAGCATGATCATTCAGAATTATCTAAAGACGTTCTTTTTGTTGGTAGTTATGAGAAGGAGCGTGCGAATGTTATTGATTTCCTAGCTGAAAATGGAGTTTTAATTACTATTTATGGTTCTGGCTGGGAGACTTATCCTTCCCATAAAAATATTTATAATGCTAAGAGGCGTACATTTGATGTTGAATATCCAAAAGAAGTTGCTCAATCAAAAATCATTTTAAGTTTTTTTCGAAAGCTAAGTAAAGATGTTAATACGAGTAGAGTTTTTGAAATTCCTGCTATGGGTGGGTTTTTACTTAGTGAATACTCAAATTTTGTTGCGCAACATTTCAAAGAAGGTGAAGAGGTCGAGTTTTTTAGAAATAAAAAAGAATGTTTGAAAAAAATTAAATATTATTTAAAGAACTCTGAACAGTCTCAAGTTATTAGGCGTCATGGATACGAAAAATGTATTAAAAACCATTCTCATGAAGCAAGAATGAAGTTCGTTATCAATCAAATATTCAATTAATGAAATAATGTTTCGTTTTTTTAAAAATAAAGATTTATTATTAACTGGATTAGCTTCTGTAGTTCCATTAGTATGCCAACTCTTTTTCATAAGTTATGTTTCGTATAATGTTCCTCTAGATTTGTACGGTAAGTATGTGATTTTATTGGTTTTTGTTTCTGGATGCAACCTAATTGGGATGTCATTGGTACAAAGTTCTGCAGTGCGTTTTTATCATGAGGTTCAAGATAAAACTCAATTTATTGGAGAACAGGCCGCACTAGTAATTTTGACTAGTTGTTTATTTCTTCCTCTCTTTTTATTATATTTTTTCTTGAATGATGATTATAGTTTTTTAATTGGAGTCGCCCTTTTTTGTTATTTTTTATTTATTAATATTTTAACATTGGCAAAGTCAATGGTACTGCAAGCTTTAAAAAGGGGGCTTTATTTACTATTTGTTATTTCTGAAACTTTTTCAAACTTCATCCTGCCTTTGCTTAGCTTTCAAATCTGGCCCACACTAGAGGGGCTAGTCTTTGGAATATCAATAGGTACTCTTTCTTCTTCAGTATTTATCTTTCTTTTCAGTAAAAACCTAACTTTTTCAACTTTTAAGATTAAATATGCTAACTTAAAGAATTATTTTAATTATTCATATCCATTTGTATTTGCTTCAATAGGCAGCTGGCTAATCTCTTTTTCAGACCGCTATTTTATTGACTGGCTTCTATCTTCTTCTGCTGTGGGAGTATATGCTTTGCTTTCTCAATTTGGGGGGGCTATGTTTGTTATAGGTGGTTTTATTTCTTTATATATAAACCCCATACTGCTTTCTGAATTCGTAGTAAACAAAAATAAAACTATTCAAAAATTTAAGCAGTATAGTTTAATAATATTGATAATATTGTTAGTATCATCATTAGTAGCAGTAAATCTTCCAGATTTTATTTATACATTGTTTTTATCTGAAGATGTAATTTTTAAAGATGAAAATTTTGCTGTGATGGTAACGTTATTATTTGCTATTTCGATATTAATTTTTGCAAACTATATAGGTAATTACTTTATTCTACTAAAGAAAACTAAGGCACTAGTGCCAATTTGGTTTTTTGCTGCAATTTTAAATATTGCAGGTAATTTTTTCTTAATTCCAATTTATGGGCTTTATGGCGCGGCATTGTCTACTCTGATAGCTTATACTACAGTTTTTTTATTGTTTCTTGGTTATGTTCTAATAGCTGAAAGAAATACCAAGGCTGAAAATGTCCATGTTTAAGCATTTAATTAATAAAATATCTTTAACATTTAAGACATTCATTAGAGAAGTTTGGCTCTTCCAATACTACAAATCTAAACAAACTGATAAATGTTTTACTGATGAACAGGATTATTATAAACTTTCACATAAAAATAAGGGCCTTAGTAATCATGATTTAAACATTCGTCTTGCTTCCAATAGAATTAAAAAAAAGATAGTATCTGATAGCTTAAATATTATGCTTTATATTCCTGATGATTGGGGTTGGGAAATGTTTAATTTACCCCCTCAACTCGAGCTGATTGCCAATACATCAGTTTGTATATTTGACAACTTAAACTCCCAAGAAGATTTTTTTAGTTTTTTGAGTAAAAAAACTAAAAAAAATTGTACAAATATTCTTATTACAGATTTAAGTGTTGAACAGTACCTGGATAAAAAAAATGTAATAAAAATAAATAATAAAAATATTATTACAATTTTTATGAATCTTGATGATACTATAAAGTTCAACCAAAAAAATTCACTTGGAGATTATATTGGTCCTCGTAATAATTCTTCAGAGGTAGATTTATATCTTACTAGCTCTAAAAGTAGTATTAAAAAATATGTTTCTGAAGGGGGTAGGGCTATTTTTATGCCAGAAGGTGCAAATCCAAATATTTTTAAACCCTTGAATGGTATTAAATATAAATACGATGTTGTTTTTATTGGGCAAATTTATGGAATTAGGAGAAGATTAGTAAAAAAATTGATAGCAGCTGGTATTGATATTACAATATTTGGAATTGGAAGTGATAACGGATTTCCATGTTTTAAAGAGATGAATGAGATATTTAATAAATCTAAAATAATTTTAGGACATGGCGGTATTGGTTATTCATGGAATACTAGAGAGTTAAAAGGAAGAGATTTTGAAGTGATATCAAGTGGTGGTTGCTACATAACAACATATCATCCTGAGTTAAATGAAATATTTAAAGAAGGAGAGCAAATGATATTTTATGATGATATTTCAGAATGTATTTTTAAAATTAAGGCTTTATTAGATGATATTAATGAAATCAACAAGATTAAAGAAGGAGCGAGATTGGTTAGGCATGAGCATACCTGGGAGGGTCATTTTAGGAAATTGTTTACAGAGTTAGGATTATTAAAATGAAAAAATATATATCTGTAGTCCATATTGTTCCTTCAGTTGCAAGAGAGTCAAGTGGCCCATCCTATTCAGTTGTTAGTCTATGTAAATCACTGATTAGAAATAAGTTAGATGTTAAATTGGTAGCTTTAGATTGGGGCACACTTCCAGCAAATCTTAACTTTATAAAAACTTTCAAAGTAGGAAAAATATTACGACTCGGTAGGTCACCATCATTATATAAATGGATATATAGGCATGTCAAATTAAGTAGAGTAGATATTTTACATAATCATGGAATGTGGCAACTAAATGCACTCTATCCGGGATGGATTGCAAAAAAAATAAAGGTTACTCTAGTAACTTCTCCAAGAGGAACGTTTTCTAGATGGGCTATGAAAAATGGATCTTCATTAAAGTTTTTATTTTGGTTTTTTCTTCAAAAACCTTCATTAAAATGCACTACATGTTTTCATGCCACATCTGAATCTGAATATCAAGATATTCGCCGTCTTGGATTTAAGCAGCCAGTTGCAATAATTCCAAATGGAATTGACATCCCAAAGCTAACTGAAAAAAAAGTGGGTAGTTTGAAAACTTTATTATTTCTTGGGCGCATTCATCATGTTAAGGGCCTTGAACTGCTTCTAACAGCTTGGCAAAAAACTCAATCAAAATTTACTGATTGGCAATTGATTATTGTGGGAAGTGACAATGGTTATTATGGAAAGAGTGGATACTTAGAAGAGTTACAAAATTTATCTTATCAATTAAATTTGCAGCGTGTTAAGTTTGTTGGTGAATTGAATGGTAAGGAAAAATTACAGGCATATCGTGATGCAAACTTATTTATTTTGCCATCATATTCAGAAAACTTTGGCGTTACAGTGGCTGAAGCTCTATCCTCTGGTACTCCAGTTATTACAACAAAAGGAGCGCCTTGGGGTGAGTTACAATCAAAAGGAGCTGGATGGTGGGTCGATGCTAATATTGAATCATTATCTAATTGTATGATGGATGCGCTTCACCTTTCTAGTTCTGATTTAGAAGGTATGGGTGCTTGTGGTCGTGAATGGATGAAAAATGAATTTTCTTGGGATGAAGTTGGTGAAAAAATGTCAAGTACATATCAGTGGCTATGTAATGATTCTGAATCAATTCCACCATGGGTTAAAATTGATTTTAAGTAACTAATTCTATGAAGATTTCATTTAAATTAGTAAAAATTAGTGCAATATAATAATATTAAAAATACAAATATTAACGTTTCAAGAGTTTCATTTGGAACAGCTTCATTGCATCATCTAATAAGCTCAAAAAAGCGTAGATATTTACTAGAAGCTATAGCTTCAATGGGGGTAACTCATTTTGATACATCACCATATTATGGCTATGGCTTGTCTGAAATAGATCTTGGAGTGTTGTTAAGAAAGTATCGTGAAAATATAACTGTTTCAACAAAAATAGGCTTGTATCCACCCAAAGGAGCTACTCAAGGCGTGCTAAATGTTTTGTCACGTAAACTTTTAGGAAAATTTAATCCAAATTATTCAAAGGCCGAAGTAGATTGGAGTCTTAAGAGGGCTTCTAAGAGTATTGAAGTAAGTCTTAAGCGTCTTAATAGGGATTATGTTGATTTTTTATTTTTGCATGAGCCAAATATTTTATTAATAGATAAAGAAGAATTAATGTATTGGGCTGAAGAATTAAAAAAACAAGGGAAAATTCGATATGTAGGTTTAGCAGGCTTGCCAAAAATATTAGCTCCTTGGGTTGAGAGTAAACATCCTTTGATTAATATATTACAAACAAGAGATGGCGCTAATGAGAAGAGTTTGGTTGATACGTTTCAACGTAATGGATTTAAGCCACAATTTACATATGGCTACCTTTCAGATGTTAAAAAATCTGATTTATTAAATGGGATTAATAGTATTATGCATGATGCATATACTCGCAATTCAACTGGGTCCATTATTGTTTCAAGTAAAAAAATTGAAAGATTTAAGGAGTTGATTGATGAAATTTAAATATTTTGATTTATTTACTTCAAAAAATGATCTAATTTTTAGAGAATGCGAGGTTTGTATTATTGGAGCAGGAGCCGTTGGAATTTATCTTGCTTCTGAGCTATCGTCTCAGGGTATTAGTACTGTTCTATTAGAGGCTGGAGGTATGGAATGTATTAATTCTACTGATATGAATTTTGATGTTTCTTTCGAAGATGAGCTATATTCAGGCGCGACAAAGGGGAGGTATTTTGGTCTTGGCGGCACAACCTCTCATTGGGGCGGTGTTTTGATGCCTCATACTGGTCATGATATAAGAAAAGTAGATGAAAATACTTTTGATGTTTGGCAGCATGTTGTTGATATTGTTTCTTCCAATAGTGAGTCAGTTTTAAAAAAACTTGGATGGAATGAAGGTGCAGATTTTAGTGTTAAAAATGGACAGCTAAATAAAATACAAAAAAATACTAAAATTAGTTTTATGTTAGATCTTATACTGCCGTTTAGAAAGAAAAACTTAGCTCACCTGTTAAAACGTCTTCCAAAAAATAATTCTAAATTAACAATATTTATAAACTCAGTAGTTTATGATTGGGAGTCGCTACTAGCCAATCATGAAGAGAGTATTCAGACTATTAAAGCAAAGTCGAGAAACAATAAAATGGTTGAGATTAAAGCGGATAAATTTATCATTTCTGCAGGGGCAATTGAGTCAGCTCGTATATTATTAGAATTAAATCAATCTTCCGAACGCTCAATTATCAAACATACAGCAGCAGTAGGTTGTTATCTAACGGACCACATATCCCTCCCTGTAGCAAATGTAAACAAGGCAAGTGTATCAAGAGTAATTCAATATTTTTCACCTTATTTTTCAAGTGGATGGATGAGAAGTTTTCGTTTTATTGATGATACTTTTGATTATAAAATTCAACGTTCTTTTTTTCATTTTATTTTTGAAAATGATAGCCCTGGATTTTCTCTTGCGAAGGATCTTTTAACTTCGTTTCAGGCTGGAAAGCTTCCTAAAACTAAATTAGTTGAACTTTTTCGTGGAGTATTTGGATTAGTCCAGTTGGGCATATATAGATATATATATTCTGTATTATATATACCAAAAAATACTAAAATACACCTACAATTGGATGTTGAGCAGTATCCTAATAAGGAAAATTGCATTACCTTAGGTGATAAGTTGGATGATTACGGTCGTCAAAATATTAAAATTAAATGGCACATATCCGATAAGGATGTATCTGGAGCTAATTTGATTTCAAAAAATTTTATTGAAAAATGGTCACTATATGAAGGAATAGAATTAGATATTTTAACTGATAATCAATACTTAACAAAACCATATGACGCTTATCATCCAGTAGGCACATGTCAAATGGGCAAATGTGAAGAGTCTGTAGTTGATGAAAATCTAAAAGTATGGGGCGTTGAAAATTTATGGGTGGCTAGTACTGGAGTTTTACCAAGTGCTGGGACTGCAAATCCAACGTTTACAATTTTGTGCTTGGCAGAAAGGCTATCGGGGCAAATTATTAATATGAAGAGGTATAAAATTGATTAGTGATCTTCATTCCACTAAAACCTGGAAATCTGGATTAGTCCCAATTACAGTGGTTATGATTTCACTAAATGAAGGCCATAATTTAAAAAGTGTTTGCGAGAATCTTTCTGGCTGGGCTAAAGATGTATTTTTAATTGATAGCTATAGTGAAGATGATACGGTATCTATTGCTTTAAGTTATGGAGTAAAGGTTGTACAAAGAAAATTTAGGGGTTTTGGAAATCAATGGAATTTCGCGTTAAATGTTCTTCCTACCGAGACATCATGGGTAATGAAGCTTGATCCGGATGAGCGCTTAACTGAAGAGTTAAAGTTAAATATTGAAAAAGTAATTAGTAATAGTAAGTATGAGGCTTTTTATATTAAAAGAAAATTATGGTTTATGGGCCGCCCTTTACCAATTTATCAAAAAATTATTAGAATTTGGAAGAGTGGCTCATGTCAATTTACAGATGCATCTGTAAATGAGCGTCCAATAATTAATGGAAAAGTTGGTTTTATATCTGGAGATTTAGAGCATTATGACAGTCCAAGCCTAGAACATTGGATGGAAAAGCAAAATCGCTACACCTCTCTTGAGGCTATTAATATTTTTGAAGAAAAACCTTTAGCTGATAAAGAGATTTTTTTTGGAACAAGTTTGCAGAGAAAGATGTGGATTAAAAGAAATTTCTATAAATTTCCATTTAGATATGTTATTCTTTTTTTGTATCATTATCTTTATCTAAAAGCCTACCAGTCTGGACTGATAGGCTATATTTGGTCTAGATTACGTGTAGATGTTATCCGTCATATAGAGTATAAAGAAATTGAAATGAAAATCACAGGCAGGGTTACAAAAAAGCAACATTATGGTGCTGGAATTCCTGATAAGCGGATTAAAAACTATAAATAAGAAGAGGTTAAGTTGATTAAAAATAATAAGGTTGATTTTGTGACTTTAAATCCCAAAAGCTTTAGTAATCCAGAAAAATTACCGGAAAGTAAGCAAGAGGAGGAAGAGTGGCAAGCGGCTAACCATGATTTTTGGGAATCCAACCCTATGCATTATGATTGGAAAGAAAGAAATTCATATGATGTCGGTAGTGTTGATTTTTATAGGGAGATTGATAGATTATTTTTTAGTGAGATTAAAGCAATAATGCCATGGAAAAAAACCCCTTTCGATAATTTAATTGATTTTAATTCTTTAAAAAATAAATCTGTTTTGGAAATTGGTGTTGGAGTCGGAAGTCACGCCGCTTTGATTGCTCCTCACACAATGTCTTATAAGGGTATAGATTTAACTGAATATGCTTCTAGTATGACATTAGAACGAATGGAGGCGTTTTCACTTAAGAAAAATTTTGAAATTATCCAAATGAGGCGTTTTCACTTAAGAAAAATTTTGAAATTATCCAAATGAATGCAGAAAAACTGGATTTTCCTGACAATTCATTTGATATGGTTTGGAGCTGGGGTGTTATCCATCATTCAGCCAATACTGAAAATATTTTGGATGAGATACACCGTGTTCTCAAGCCTGGAGGTGTAGCCAAAATTATGGTTTATCATCGTGGCTGGTGGAACTATTATGTAGTTAATTTTTTTATTCATGGAATTATACGAGGGGAATTCTTAAAATATAAAACTTTTACTAATGTGGTCCAAGCTCATACTGATGGAGCCATAGCTAGGTATTATTCTATAAAAAGCTGGAAAAAGGCTGTTAGTAAATTTTTACCCATTAAATTTATATTTATATCTGGCAATAGGGCTGACTTATTTCCAATACCATTTGGAAAAGTGAAGAGTTTTCTAATTAAGATAACTCCAAATATATTTCTAAGATTTTTACTTAGTAATTTTAAAATGGGTAGCTTTCTTATCTCGGAACTAAAAAAAGCAAGTAATTAAAACATAAATCTCTAATATTTTTTTTGGCTATCCAGTGCTATAAGTCATTTTTTAAGATTATTTTAAACTTACTCTTCATTAGACGATAGTTCATCTATAAAATATACTAATGTTTTGAAGTTAAGGGTTGAATTGATGTGTGGCATACTTGGTGTTTCTGGGAGTAGTATTCCAGAGAAAGTAATATTTAAGAATGCGCTGAATGTCCTTAAACATCGCGGCCCAGATGCTCAATTATTTTGCAATCCTACAGCTAGCCTAATTCTTGGCCATACACGATTGTCAATTGTTGATTATGAGAATAATCTATCAAATCAACCAATGATTGATGATCAATCAGGAAACGTCCTAATATTTAATGGAGAAATATATAATTATAAGGAGCTACGTAAATATATTAATGAGCATGATCTTAAAACAAAATCTGATACAGAGGTTTTATTAAAGCTATTAACTCACTTAGGTGTAAAAAAAACATTGCCTTTATTGAATGGAATGTGGGCATTTTCCTTTTATGATGCTTCAGCTGGTACCGTAACCCTTAGTCGTGACCGAACAGGTAAAAAACCCTTATTTTTCACAAAATTAGGTAATAATACAGTAGCTTTTTCTTCTGAAGCAAAAAGTCTTTTTTTGCTTGGTAAAAAGCCTGAAATTAATCATAATGCCATAATAAACTTCCTTTTCGAAAGAACTGTAGGAAGTAATGGTGAGTCTTTTTTTGAATCAATCGAGTCAATTCCTCCTGGTTCATATGTTAATTTTGATCATAAAAGTCCTTCAATAAAAAATTTTGAAAGCTATTGGGATTTTCCGCATACAAACACTTGTAAGCTTAGTTATTTAGATGCTGTTGATGAATTTAAAGAGATATTCACTAGTGCCGTTACCATGCGTTTTTCTGATGAAGTGCCATTTGCAGTCTTAGTCTCAGGTGGATTAGATTCTTCTTCAATTGCATCAGTAGTTGGTGAAAATGTTGACCGTGAAATAATGGCAATATCTGCTATCTATCCTGGGTACCCTTTAGATGAGAGTAAGTATGCAGAAGAAGTGATTAGTAAATATCCTAATCTTAAGAAGAATTTTATAACTATTGACTCCTCTAGATTTTCTGATGGTATTGATAAAACTATAATTCATCAAGAAACACCTGTAGCAGATGGTTCTATGGTTGCGCATAGATTGCTGATGGAAGAGATTCATTCGGGAGGAATTCGTGTTGTTCTATCAGGGAATGGGGGAGACGAAGTCTTGGCAGGATATCAACATAACATGGTGCCCGCAATGATTTTAGAGGCATGGCGTCATCCAGACTTTAAAAATTTAAATAAGAGTGATTTACTTCGAGCCCTTTATTATGTATTGCCAAATCGTATCAAGAGAAAGATTAAGCAATACGATTACTCATCAACTGGATTGATAAATAATAACAAAGTTCTTGACGGAATATATGATCGTTACTCAACAAAATCAAAGCATCAATCAATTGTCAATAGTAATCTAATTTCATTCATCACTCATTGGAGTTTGCCTGGATTTAACTGGTATGAAGATCGTAATGCAATGGCTAATAATATTGAAGCAAGGGCACCTTTTCAAGATTATCGTATTATTGATTTCTTATTGTCATGTCCTGGAAAATATAAGATTGACTATGAGTGGACAAAAAAAATATTACGTGACTCTATGAAAGATACTATTCCTGATTCTGTGCGTTTACGAAAAGATAAACAAGGATTCTATGCCCCAATTAACGATTGGGAAGAGATGATTGATTACGAATTTATTCACGATTTAGACTTTCTACAATCTTTTCCGTATTTAGTATTAAATGACTTACCTAATAAACATTTTAATTATCGGTGGAGAATTTTTGTCATATATCGCTGGTTTAAGCTATTTTTTTAAGGATAGAAATTACATATCTGTTTAGATTTTTTGAGATTTCTTCTTTATCCGTTTAGCTCGATTTAAAACTACTTAACTGTAATAAATTATTTTTTTATTAGCATATCTTTTTTATCTAATTTCTATCTAGTTTTATAAATGGGGAATATGCCAAAAAAGGTAAGTAGAATAAAACCTTCTTTTAAAAGTATTTGGAGTGTAAATAGAATTAATGTGTGGAATTTTAGGGATATCTGGCATAAACACTGAGTCTATCATGGACGCTATTTCTTTACTGGAGCATCGAGGACCTGATGATAATGGAATTTTTATAGATAAGTTTTTTGAAATCTCCCTAGGTCACCAGAGACTGGCTATTCTTGATACCTCTTCTTTTGGTCATCAACCAATGTTAAGTGATGATTCTAAGGTTGTTCTTGTATTTAATGGTGAAATATATAACTATAAGGAGCTACGCTCTGATTTATGTAAAAAAGGGTTTATTTTTCGGGGAGAGTCTGATACAGAAGTATTACTAAATCTATATCTCTCAGAGGGCAAGAAGATGCTGTCGAGATTAAATGGTGTTTTTGCTTTTGCTATTTGGGATGCTAATCTTAAATCACTTTTTGTAGCGCGTGATGCTTTGGGCGTTAAACCACTATATTATTCTTCTATAAATGATACATTTGCATTTTCTAGTGAAATTAAAGCTTTATTAAGGCTGATCCCAAATAGTAAAGAATTAGATGCAGAATCTATTAATCACTATCTTTCTTTCTTATGGTGTCCAGGAGATGGAACTCCATTAAAGTCTGTACATAAAGTATTACCTGGCGAAGCATTAATTGTTAAAAGTGGTGTTATTATCAATAAGTGGTTCTGGTATTCCCTACCTGTATTCAAAAGAGTTAAGAAAGATCTAAACAAAGAACAGGTTATTTTTGGTGTTACTAAGCACCTAAGGCAGGGCGTACATCGACAGATGGTTGCTGATGTACCTTTAGGGGCATTTCTTTCAGGTGGACTTGACTCAAGTTCAATTGTTGCATTTGCAAGAGAGGTAAATCCAGATATTAGGTGTTTTTCAATTGAAACTCAAGGGAAGCAAGATAAGGGTGTTATTGATGATCTTCCTTATGCAAAGCGAGTGGCTAAACATCTAAATGTCTCACTAGAAATAGTGACTATAGAGTCACATAAAATAGCAACTGATCTGGAATATATGGTAGCGCAGCTTGATGAACCTTTAGCTGATCCTGCTGCACTTAATGTTTTATATATTTCTCAACTAGCTAAAGAACAAGGAGTTAAAGTACTTCTTTCTGGAGCTGGTGGAGATGATTTATTTACAGGGTATAGACGTCATTATGCACTTCAATTAGAGAGATATTGGACCTGGTTGCCAAAAAGTTCACGTGTAGTTTTGGAGAATTTAACTAAAAATTTAAATACTAATAACTATGTCCATCGTCGAATGTCAAAATTTTTTAATGGGGCTAGCCTTGACCCAACAGAAAAGTTAATTAATTATTTTCGTTGGTCAGATGACTCTCTATTGCAGTCACTCTATTCTCCAGAATTTCGTCAACAACTCATAGGAGTTGATTCAAATAAAGTAATGCGTGACTTTTTAGAGCCCATTATTGATGAATCGTCATCACTTGATCAGATGCTTGCTCTAGAGCAGCGCTTCTTTCTTGCAGATCATAACCTAAACTACAATGACAAAATGTCAATGGCAGTTGGCGTTGAGGTTAGAGTTCCATTTCTTGATATGGACTTAGTTGAGTTTTCTCAGAAAATTCCTAATAAATTTAAACAAAGAGGAGCTGTTGGAAAATGGGCGTTAAAGAAAGCAATGGAACCATTTTTACCAAAAGAGGTGATATATCGACCTAAGACAGGATTTGGGGTTCCATTGAGATCGTGGATGAAATATGAGTTGCAAGAATTACAAGGTGACTTGTTATCTGTTGATAGTTTAAAAAGACGTGGTTTATTTTCGCATATTGCAGTTCCACAGCTTATTATAGATAATAATACTGGTAAAGTTGATGCGAGTTATACATTATTATCCTTGCTTTGTATAGAGATTTGGTGTCGAGCATATATCGACAAATAAAGTATGAATAAAAATAAAAGCAAAGTTTATGATTTTTGGAATAATTCATCTTATGGTGGAAACTTATGTTTAAAAGAGCCAGAAAAATAAAGTTAGATTAATCAAGTAAACTCTAGTTACAAGTTAGAAGGACTCAGAATTTTTATGTTAATTAATATGAGGAAGTAGAGCGTGATAAATTGGAAAAAGCGATTGTATGATGAATATGTTTCATCAGGGCAAAATAGTGTAGATATAGAAAGCTCTAGTAATAATTACAATCCGTATATTGAAATGATTATCAAAAAACACTTGCCAAAAAATAAGAGTATCTCGATTATAGATTTAGCATGTGGAAGTGGAGGACTGATAGGAAGTTTAAAAAAAAATGGATTTGATAATCTAATGGGAATTGACGTTTCACAAGAGCAAGTTAATACTGCTAACAATCTTGGGATATATGAAGCAAAATGTCAAGATATTGATAGTTTTTTTAAAGAACAAAAGAAGAATTCATTTGATGTTATTTTTTTAATGGATATTCTAGAGCATTTTGAAAAGCATGAGGTTTTAGATTTGCTTGATAATGTAAAGAGCATACTTAAAGACAATGGAATGCTAATAATTCATGTTCCAAATGCACTCGGAGTATTTGGAATGAACATTCGTTATGGTGATTTTACTCATGAGAGTGCTTTTACATCAAGATCAATAATGCAAGTTTTAAGTGTTTGTGGCTTTGGTAAAATAAAGTGTTATGAAGATAGTCCAATTATTCATAGTTTAAATAGCTTTTTTAGGTTTATAATTTGGCACGTATTAATATTACCTTTTCGTTTATTGCTTTTGGCAGAGACTGGTGTCACAAGACATCTTTTATCACAGAATATTTTGGTAATAGCCAAGATTAGCGATTAACTTTAATTAAGTATAGAAATAAGTATATTGAAACAAATACTACAAAATCTTTCAAACGGAGAGACATCATTAGTTGATGTTCCTTGTCCTAAAAATATTAAGTCTAATATATTAATAGCTACTTCAACATCTCTAGTATCTGCTGGTACTGAACGCATGTTGGTAAATTTTGGTAAATCTAGTTATATTAGTAAAGCAAAGCAACAGCCAGATAAGGTAAAGGTTGTGCTTAATAAAGTTGCAACTGATGGATTGATGACGACAATTGATGCAGTTCGCTCTAAATTAGATCAACCTTTACCACTTGGTTATTGTAATGCTGGCGTAGTATTAGAAAGTGATGCTGATCGATTTCGAGCCGGTGATAGAGTTGTCTCTAATGGCAATCATGCTGAAGTTGTTCGCATACCAAAAAACCTATGTGTAAAAATTCCTGCTAATGTGGATGATGAATCTGCTTCATTCACCGTATTAGCTTCTATTGGGTTACAAGGGATTCGCCTTATTCAACCTACTATTGGTGAATGTTTTGTAGTAACTGGTCTGGGCTTGGTTGGGTTGTTATGTGTTCAGATACTTCGTGCTAACGGTTGTCGAGTGCTGGGTATTGATCTTGATTCTAATAAATGTGAACTTGCTAGAAAATTCGGCGCTGAAACTGTTGATTTATCAAATGATGAGGATCCAATTATTATTGCTCAAGAATTTTCGAGGTCTCGAGGTGTAGATGGTGTAATAATAACGGCATCCACTAAGTCTGATGAACTTATACATCAGTCTGCTGAAATGTGCCGTAAGCGAGGCAGAATTGTGTTGATTGGTGTAGTTGGATTAAATTTAAGAAGAGATGACTTCTTTAAAAAGGAACTTACTTTTCAAGTATCTGCTTCTTATGGGCCTGGTCGGTATGACTCTTTCTATGAGGAAGAGGGTAATGATTATCCAGTTGGCTTTGTGCGTTGGACTGAGCAGCGGAATTTTGAAGCAGTATTAGATATGATGTCATCTGGTTTACTAGATGTTAAATCTGTTATTACTCATCGTTTTGATATTGAAAATGCAATCGATGCATATAGTTTGTTAGATAACCCTGATGCATTAGGTATAGTATTAAATTATCCAAGACAGAGTAGAGAAACTTTAACTAAATCTAAAATTAATTTAAATGTCCAGGTATCTAAAGCTATTAAATCTTCTACCCCTTGTATAGGTTTTATTGGCGCTGGAAATTATGCTTCAAGGATTCTAATTCCTGCATTTAAAGATGCTGGTGCTATATTGGATATATTAGTCTCTAGTGGGGGCATCAGTGGTGTGCACCATGGTAATAAAAATCAATTTGCTATGGCCTCTACACAAACTGAAGATATATGGAAAAGTGATAGAATTAATACAGTTACAATTGCTACTAGACATGATGCTCATGCACAACAAGTTGTAGATGCACTAGAGTCTGGAAAAAATATATTTGTTGAGAAGCCACTAGCTTTAACTATTGATGAATTAGATATTATCGACAAGGCTTATCATGAAGCAAATATTTCTAACACTGTTAGGTTAATGGTGGGATTTAATCGCCGTTTTGCTCCACACATAGTCAAGATGCAAAAGTTATTGAAGATTCACAAATCACCTAAATCTATTATTATTACTATCAATGCTGGTAGTATTCCTAGTGAGCATTGGGTGCAAAATTTAATGATCGGTGGGGGTAGAATTATCGGTGAAGGGTGCCACTTTATTGATCTTATGAGGCACTTAATTGGCCATAAGATTACTGGCTTTACCGCGACTAGTTTGGGTAATGCTCCTGGGGTTGAAGTGAGAGAAGATAAGGCAACCATTACACTCTCTTTTGAAGATGGCTCGTTTGGAACAATCCATTATTTGGCAAATGGTGGCTCTGTATTTCCAAAAGAGCGTGTAGAAGTTTTTTGTGATGATGCAGTTTTGCAAATGGATAATTATCGAGTGCTTAAAGGTTATGGCTGGTCTGGTTTTAAGAAAATGAAACTATTGAAGCAAGACAAAGGACAAAAGGCTTGTGTTAAAGCTTTTGTAGAATCTATTGTGAATGCAGAGCAGTCACCTATATCTTATGAAGATGTAATGGAGAGTTCAAGAGTATCAATTGAAGTTGCAAATTTATTGCGTAATTAATGTTTAAAAAAATTCAACTTTATATAAATACCATAAAGTATTTAAAAGCTGGTCAAATATTTTTTAGGATTAAACGTAAATATATTAAGCCTAAAGTAAGTCTGTTTGATATTCCTAATTATGTATATCCTTATAACAACATAAAACCCGTAGTTCAATGCACACAAAGAATGTATGGTGAGAATAGTTTTAAATTTTTAAACAAAGAGCTTACACTTAACTTAACAGAAGATTGGAATGCTAAAGCTCTAGATAAGTTATGGCTATATAATTTACATTATTTTGACGATCTTAATGCTACTAACTCTAGACATAGAGCTGTTTGGCATATTAGCCTAATCCAGAAATGGATTGATATTAATCCACCTGGTCTTGGAAATGGTTGGGAGCCTTACCCAACATCTTTACGGATTGTTAACTGGATTAAATGGGTTTTATTAGATCTGAATTCAAATAATATGTTAGAGCAAATTTATTCAGACTCGCTAGCTATTCAAGCTAGATTTTTGAGCCAAGATTTAGAGTACCACCTTTTAGGAAACCATCTATTTGCAAATGCAAAGGCGTTAGTTTTTGCTGGGCTATTTTTCAAGGGAGAAGAAGCTGATTATTGGTATCAATTAGGAGTTTCCATTATAAATAGAGAGCTATTAGAGCAAGTGCTTTCTGATGGTGGTCATTTTGAATTATCTCCTATGTATCATGCAATTTTCTTAGAAGATCTATTAGATTTGGCTAATATTCATCAAGCATATAATATTAATTTTCCAAATAATTTAGAAATCAAGATTGTGCAAATGCTTGAATGGCTTAAGGTTATGTGTCATCCAGATCAGGAGATAGCTTTTTTTAATGATTCTTCTTTAGATGTTGCCCCATCATTTGGTGAATTATTAAGTTATGCTGATCGGCTTGGTATTGTCTTTAAATATAATCAAGTTAATCAGTTAATTCATCTTGAAGAGTCTGGGTATATTCGAGTAGAAAACAAGAATATAGTTATTATTGCTGATGTTGCAGATATTGGACCAGATTATATTCCAGGACATGGGCATGCTGATGCTTTGAGTTTTGAGTTGTCCTTTTTTGGTAAAAGAGTGATTGTTAATTCTGGAATATCAACTTATGAGCTGGAAGAGGATCGCTATAAGCAAAGAGGCACTGAACTTCACTCAACTATCACTATTGATAACCAAAATTCTAGTGAAGTTTGGGGTGGATTTCGCGTTGCAAATCGTGCCAAAGTTTTTAATATAACTAAATTTGAAGGTGGTAATGGTGTTAAATTTTCAGCTTGCCATGATGGATATAAAAAACTCAAAGGAGCCGTTCTACATGATCGTCACTGGAGTATGACTAACAATTCAATCAGAATTATAGATAATATTACAGGTAGTGGAGTACATAAAATTAGATCAGTGCTACCACTGCATCCAGGGGTGAAAGTTGTTGAGATTCAAGAGGATTCTATTAGTCTTAATATTCGCAAAAAGATAATAAAAATTAATTTTGAAGGTAGAGGAAAATTAAAAGTAATAGAATCAAAATATTATCCAGAGTTTGGACTTTCTGTTTATAACACACACCTTGTATATGACTATAATGGTAGCCTGCCTTCTAAAATAACAATGAATATAACATGGTAAAAATTTTAGCTGTATTTGGTACTCGTCCTGAAGCAATCAAAATGGCGCCTGTGATACTTGCCTTAGATGACAATTTTGATGTAAAAATATGTGTAACTGCACAGCATCGCCAGATGCTTGATCAAGTTTTAGAGTTGTTTAAAATTGTGCCAGACTATGACCTTGATGTTATGCAGCCTGGACAAGATTTATTTGATATTACTAGTAATGTACTACTAGGGATTAAAAAAGTATTGGAAATTGAAAAGCCAGATATGGTTCTGGTTCATGGAGATACGACTACTTCTATGGCAACAGCTATGGCTTCTTTTTATCTCCAAATACCAATAGGGCATGTAGAGGCTGGTTTGCGTACCCATGATATTAATTCTCCTTTTCCTGAAGAGTTTAATCGCCAAATTACCTCAAGAATTGCTAGTTTAAATTTTGCACCAACTGAGATTTCACGTCAAAACTTATTAGATGAAAAAGTGCCAGATAGTCAAATTTATGTAACGGGAAATACTGTTATTGATGCATTACTCTCTATGGTGGAGAAAGCTAGAATTATTGATTTTTCAGATACTATTTTAAAAAAATTGCCATTTTTAAAACAATTAAAAAGTAATTTTCCTCGTATTATTCTTGTAACTGGCCATAGGCGGGAAAATTTTGGATTGGGGTTTGAAGAAATTTGTCATGCATTAAAAGCTATTGCAGATGAAAATCCAAATCTTCAAATTATTTATCCTGTTCATCTAAATCCTAATGTGACAGAGCCAGTAAATAGGATTTTATCTAATTTAAACAATATCCATCTTATTGAGCCCATGGAATATTTAACCTTTGTTAAATTAATGGATCTGTCATATTTAATTTTGACTGACAGTGGGGGTATTCAAGAGGAGGCACCAAGTTTAGGTAAGCCGGTTCTAGTGATGAGAAATACTACCGAGCGTCCAGAGTCGATACAAGCTGGAACAGTTAAATTAGTTGGTACAAATAAGTTTGAAATTGTGGATATGGTTAATAAATTACTGAATGATAGTAATTTGTATATGCAAATGTCAAAAGCACATAATCCATATGGTGATGGAGAGGCTAGCACTATTATTCGCAATATCTTAATAGATAGAGGTAAAGTGTGATTATTTCTGTAATAGGTTTGGGGTATATTGGACTTCCAACTGCAGCAATATTGGCATCGAAAGGGGTGAAGGTAGTTGGAGTTGATATAGATCAGGATACTGTAGATATCATTAACCAGGGAAAAATTCATATTATTGAGCCAGATTTGGATATTTTGGTGCATAATGCTGTTCAAAATAATTATTTAAAAGCCATCACTAGTCCTGAAAAAGCAGATATTTTTATAGTGGCAGTACCATCACCTTTTAAAGATAATTATGAGCCTGATCTATCTCATATAAGATTAGCAGCTAAGGCAATTGCTGCAGTACTACAAAAAGGTAATCTTGTTATTTTAGAGTCTACTTCTCCAGTCGGCGCTACTGAAAAAATGATGGAATGGATGAAAGAGAGTCGACCAGATCTCTCTTTTCCAAAATTTGGAGATAATGAATTTCAAGCAGACATAGCAGTTGCTCACTGTCCAGAGCGTGTAATGCCAGGTCAAGTAGTGCTTGAGCTGGTAGAAAATGACAGAGTTATTGGTGGTGTTACGCCCCAGTGTGCAGAAAGCGCACGTAAGCTATATAAAATTTTTGTTAAGGCAGATTGTCTAATTACAGATTGTCGCACAGCGGAGTTAAGTAAACTTGTTGAAAACTCATTTCGTGATGTAAATATTGCTTTTGCAAATGAATTATCATTAATTTCTGATAAGTTGAGTATTAATGTTTGGGAGTTAATTAAGTTAGCCAATAGACATCCTCGTGTTAATATTTTACAACCTGGCCCTGGTGTAGGTGGACATTGTATTGCAGTTGATCCATGGTTTATTGTTGATTCTGCGCCAGATGAAGCAAAGTTAATTCGAACTGCTAGATTGGTTAATGATAGTAAGCCATTCTTTATCCTGAATAAGGTGAATCAAGCAGTTCAAACAACTGGAAAAGATATCTCCGAGTTAAGTATCGCTTGCTTGGGCCTTGCTTTTAAACCAGATATTGATGATCTCCGTGAGAGCCCGGCATTAAGTATTGCTCAGAAAATTGGATCTATTGGATTTAATTCTATTTTTTTGGTTGAACCTAATATTGACTTTATGCCAAAGGGTTTTGATAACGATAACATAGTGCTGATTGGTTTAGACAAAGCGATTAAAAAAGCTGACATAATCGTTTTATTAGTTGATCATGCTTCATTTAAATCTATGGATTTGAGTTTAATATCAGGAAAGCAAGTAATAGATACTCGCGGTATTTGGTCTTGAAAATAGTCTTTTTTACATTTTATTATCCTCCAGATCTTTGTGCAGGCTCATTCCGTGCAATTGCATTAGTGCAATCATTGTCCAAAAAAATGAAAGAGAATGATGAGCTGCATATTATTACAACTCACCCAAATCGATATGAAAACCACAGAGAAAAAGCCGATAATATTCAAAAAAATGGCAATATAACGGTTCATCGTTTCTCTGTGCCTAGCCATAAAAGTGAAATGTTTTCACAAGCACGTTCCTTTGCCAGTTATGCCCTAGCTTCTTATAAATTAGTTAATACTCTTAACCCAGACTTCCTTATTGGAACTACTTCACGCTTGATGACAGGTGTTTTAACTGGAATATCTGGTCGTAAACTAAAGTGCAAATATTTTATTGATTTAAGAGATATATTTTCAGAGACTATTTCTGATCTTTTTTCTCAAAAAAGTAAATTACTTAGCTTTGTGTTTAAAAAAACTTTCTCTTTATTGGAGCTATGGTTATTTAGAAAAGCTGTTGGAGTTAATGTCGTATCTGAAGGGTTTCCTGAATATTTTCAAACAAAAGGCTTAGATACATCTAACTGGTCATTTTTTCCTAATGGAGTAGATAAAGAGTTTGTTAATTTGCCTATTATTGAAAATAAAAGCTCAAAAAATATTAAAACTATAATGTATGCTGGAAATATAGGGAGTGGCCAAGGTCTGGAAATGGTCCTTCCAGCAGTAGCAAAACGTATGGGCAGTGATTATCATTTTTTAGTTATTGGAGGAGGAGGAGCTAGCTCTAATTTAATTAGTACCATTAAAAATAATAATGTCAATAATATTGAAATTTTACCGCCAGTTAAACGTGATAAGCTTATTGAGTACTATGCAAATGTGGATATTCTTTTTTTACATTTAAATAATATTCCTACTTTTCGGCGAGTATTACCATCTAAAATATTTGAATATGTTGCTATAAGAAAGCCAATAGTGGCTGGATTAACTGGATATTCTGCCAAATTCATGATTGATAATGTCCCTTATGCCTCTATATTTGATTCGGGAGATATTGATGGATGCGTAAATGCAATTTTGAAAGCTGAAAATGAAGATATCAAAGATAAAAGTATAGATATTTTTGTTGAAAAATATTCTCGTGAGAAAATTATGAACAGCATGGCAGAGCATATTTTTTTACTTTTATGAAAAATATCTTTATATCTGGAGCTTCAGGATTTATTGGTCAGAGGCTCGTAAATGCATTAGATGAAAATATTAGAGTATTATCTCGTAATAAACAAACTAATTATGAGACTGTGGTTTGTGATCTTCAATTTGAAATAATACCAGACAATGTTCTTGATGGGGTGGATACAGTTTTTCATTTGGCTGGCTGTGCTCATGATTTTCGTGACATAATTAAAATTCAAAAAATTTATCAAAAGGTTAACGTTGCTGCAACACTTCGACTAGCTGAGCTTGCAGTGATATCTAATGTAAAAAGGTTTGTATTTGTTAGTAGTGTCAAAGCAAGTGGGAGTTCTTCTTTTGATGGATGCGTAAATGAAAGAGACCAAAGTGATCCAGAGGAAATCTATGGAAAAACTAAAAGAGAGGCAGAATTAGAATTACTAAAAATTGGTAAAGAATCTGGTATGCACGTTTCTATTATTAGACCCTCATTGGTGTATGGTCCAAATGTTAAAGGTAATTTAAAACTAATGTTGTTAGGCATTAAGTACGGTTGGCTTCCTCCATTACCCGAAACTAATAATAAAAAATCAATGATTCATGTAGATGACTTAGTTAGAGCTATTTTATTAGTAGCTGATAATGATCATGCTAATGGTGAAATATTTATTGCTACAGATGGTGAGACATATTCTTCTCGAGAGATTTATAATCATATGCGCAACTTAGTAGGAAAATCAATTCCAAATTGGACAATGCCTAAATTTTTTTTTGATATGGCCTCTTTAATAAATCCACGTATAAAAGATAAAGTTAACAAACTGCTTGGCAATGATTGCTACTCTTCTGCTAAATTAGAAGTATTAGGTTTTAAAGCAAAAAAAACTTTAAAGGAGATGAATGAAACGGAGTTTTGATTTATTTTTTAGCCTATTACTGCTTACATTTTTGATAGTGCTGATGTTATTGATTGCTATTGCTATTCTTTTATCGTCTAAAGGGCCTGCTTTATATTGGTCTAATAGAGTGGGAGTCGCTAATAAAATTTTTAAGATGCCAAAGTTTAGAACTATGTCAATTGATACTCCAGCTTTAGCAACTCACCTATTAGATAATCCAGAAAATTATTTATCTTCTATTGGTGGTTTTTTGCGTCGAACTAGTTTTGATGAACTTCCTCAAATATATTCAATATTAAAAGGTGATATGAGTTTTGTAGGACCCCGTCCGGCACTTTATAATCAAAATGATTTAATTGCTTTACGAACTCAGAAAGGGGTGGATAATTTAGTACCCGGTATTACTGGATGGGCGCAGATAAACGGACGAGATGAGCTATCAATTTCTGATAAAGTAGCGTTAGATGAAGAGTATTTAAATTGTCAATCGTTTTGGTTTGATATGAAAATTTTATGGATAACATTTTTGAAAGTGATAAAAAGAGATGGGGTTTCACACTGATTAGACTATTACTCTTATTATCTAGGTTCAATAGGCAGTTACTTATGTTGCTTGTTGACTCCGTATTGCTTGTATTAATATTGCTATTCTCATTCTCAATTCGTCTGGGATATTGGTATTTTCCAGATATTAGTCTAATGTGGCTGATATTTTGTACCCCAATAATTGCAATTCCTATTTTTATTCGATTTGGCTTGTACCGTGCAGTACTTCGTTATATTGGTATTAAGGCATTGTGGACAATATTTTATGCAGTATCTTTATATTCATTGCTCTGGGGTATAGCTGGCTTTATGATAGAGGTGGAAGGGATTCCACGCTCAGTAATATTAATTAATTGGATGCTATCTTTATTGGGAATTAGTGGTGTGCGATTCCTTGCTCGTTTTTTGCTATACAAAAATGCTAAATTTAGAAATACTATTAATTATAATAATCAGAGTAAAGTTTTGGTTTATGGAGCTGGAGATGCTGGGGTACAGTTGATTTCAGCGCTAACTTACTCTAGTGAATTTCATCCAGTTGGCTTTATTGATGATTCAGAAGAGCTGCAAGGTCGTCATATTAGTGGTTTAAATATTTATTCTTTTGATTCTATTGATTCGATAATTAATAAATTTAAAGTGGATGAGGTATTAATTGCAATACCGAGTGCGTCTCGCTCTTTAAAGCTTGCTATTATTGATAGATTAGAATCCTATCCAGTTCGTGTTCGTACTCTACCTGGTGTATCAGAATTAGCGCAAGGAAAGATAAATATTAATGATCTTCGTGAATTAAGTATTCAAGATTTGCTTGGGCGTGAGTCGAAAGTTGCTAATCAAGAATTATTGGGTACAAATATTACTAACAAGATAATTTTAGTAACAGGTGCTGGTGGAACAATTGGCTCAGAACTTTGCAGACAAATAGCATTTTTAAAGCCTAAAGCATTAATCTTGTATGAGCTTAATGAGTTGGGACTTTACACTATTGAAAAAGAATTATTAAATATCGATCTATATTCAATAGATGTTTATCCAATTTTAGGTAGTATTAATAATAAAAGTCGACTTAATAGCTTATTAAAACGATTTGATGTAGATACTATCTATCATGCGGCAGCTTATAAGCATGTGCCAATGGTAGAAGTAAATAATACTGAAGGTGTCGATAACAATATATTTGGGACACTTAATTGTGCTCAAGCTGCGATTGATAATGATGTAAAGACTTTTGTTTTAATATCAACTGATAAGGCAGTGCGACCAACTAATACTATGGGTGCGACTAAACGAAGTGCAGAGCTAATATTGCAAGCTTTATCTTCTATACAGAGTAATACTAGGTTTAGTGCTGTGCGTTTTGGTAATGTGCTTGGTTCTAGTGGCTCTGTTATTCCACTATTTAAACAGCAGATTGAAGCTGGTGGACCAGTAACAGTTACTGATAAAAATATCATCCGTTATTTTATGACTATTAAAGAAGCAGTGGAGCTGGTAATTCAAGCAGGTACTATGGGCATAGGAGGGGAAGTATTCTTAATAGATATGGGGAAGCCGATGCTAATTCAAGATTTAGCTGAGAAAATGATTCGTCTAAGTGGTCTAGAGATAAAAGATAAATCTAATCCTAATGGAGACATTGAGATTATATATACTGGTTTGCGATCTGGGGAAAAACTTTATGAAGAGCTACTGATTGATGGAAATATGACTAAAACAGATAATCCTTTGATTATGTGTGCACAAGAAGATATGATATCGTGGAAACAGTTAAAGCCAATGCTAGATGGCTTAAGAACTGCGGTTGATAGTAATGATCATGGGAAGTTACGTAAATTATTAATTCAATTAGTACCAGGCTTTAAACCACAGTGTGAGATTATAGATATTTTGTATAAGGGTTAATTTTTTTAGTATCTCATTATTATTCTTATTAATTTTATTATAAAAAAATAGCTATTTAGCAAATAATAACTACCTATCATCATTTTAAAGCTATATGATTTTTAGTTGTTTTGCAAAATAGTTTGTTGCTTCAACGAAACCTTCTATACTGCCGCAATCAAAGCGCTTACCTTTAAACTTATAGGCTAATACTTTACCATTTTTAGCTTGGGCAAGAAGTGCATCTGTAATTTGAATTTCACCACCTTTACCTGGCTTTGTCTTACGAAGAATATCAAAAATGTCGGGTGTAAGAATGTAACGTCCAATGATTGCTAAATTTGTGGGGGCATCATTTGGATTTGGCTTTTCAATCATATCAGTAACTCGAAAGGTGTTGTCTGAACCATCAATAAGATTTCCAGCAATAATGCCATATTTATTGGTCTGATCTTTTGATACTTCTTCTATAGCAACAATGGAGCATTTATGTTCATTAAATACTTTAATCATTTGCAAAAGAATAGCTTGGTCTTCGAGAGTGCATAAATCATCTGCTAATAAAACAGCAAAAGGCTCATATCCAATCAAAGGCTCTCCTGTAAGAATGGCATGACCTAATCCTAACATTTCTTTCTGGCGAACATATGTGAAAGTTGAGCTCTTGATTATCGCCTTAATTTCCTTTAGATAACTTTCCTTTGAAGTGCCCTTTAATTGTATTTCAAGCTCAAAAGCATTATCAAAGTGATCTTCAATAGCTCTCTTGCCTCTGCCTGTAACAATTGCCATATTTGTTATGCCTGCAGAAAGCGCCTCTTCTACTCCATATTGTAATAATGGCTTAGTAAGTATTGGAAGCATTTCTTTAGGGACTGCTTTGGTAGCCGGTAAAAAACGAGTACCATAACCTGCTGCAGGAAAAAGACATTTTTTTATCATTTATTAGTACTTTTGAGATTTAATAGATAATGTTATACCAGACAAAACATTATGAAGTTATGGGTATTCTTATAAACTTTATTACTTATAAAAGTAAGCTATAAATAGATTAGAAGAAGATAAGATAATTGTTCATTTAAGGATAATTGAAAAGAACTGAATACTCGTTTTTTTAAACTAGAATTTAATTCAACTATTAAAATAATTTGTTTGATTCATCGAAAGAGTATGTAAAATTGAAATAAGTAAACATTTTAAAAATCAATAAATGAACAAAATAAAATCACTATGAATATTACCGGCTTAGAAGGTAATGCATTACCAATAAGAGATTCAGAAGTGTTATCTTTTATTAAAAAAATTGATGTTAATAATTTTTTTTCTAATTCTCTTCAAGATTTAACAATTAGAGATAGATTCTTAAAAGAATATTTCGAATGGATTCAAACTTCAAAATTAAATAAATTACATGGTATTAAGAAATTCAAACATTTGTCATATGTTCATGGAACATCACAAGCATTTGATTTTTTTTATGCAGAAAATAGCAAATGTAGATTCAGATGTTTTAAAGGGGACTTTATGTATCACGCCCTTAGTTGGGATAGAAATTATAAATTTTCTTATTTAGATGATGAAAGTGTTCAAAAGAATGACGCAGTTATAATATCCATACCTTTTTCGGGTAATGGCTCCTTGCACGATAAAACTTTAGAGGTGCTTGAAAAATGTGATTTACTTGGTGTTCCTGTTATGATTGATTTAGCCTACTATAATTTGGCTAGGGGGATAAATTTTAATTTAGATAGGCCATCGATTAAATCTATAACTTTTAGTTTGAGCAAGAGTTTTTATCCACTAGATAAATTACGTGTAGGAATAAGATGTAAGAAGGAGTTCTCTGATGACCCAGTCGATATTTTTAATTCATTTGATATGTTTAACAAGCCAGGAGCAAGTCTTGGGTTGGAAATTTTTAAGAAATTTTCACCTGACCACAATCAAATAAAATTCAGAAAAAAACAGTATCAAATTTGTTCAGAATTTGATCTTAATCCATCAGAATGCGTTATTTTTGGATTGGGAGATGAGAGGTTTAAACAATTTAACAGAGATTCAAGATGGAATCGTGTATGTCTTTCACCACTATTAATAAAATAAATTCTGCATGATCTTTAACAATTTTTTTAACATAGGGTTTTAATTTTAATGACTAAGCAAAAAAATGAATATTGGGAAAATTTTGTCAGCGAAAATAAGGATGTTTTATGGCATTTTGATCCAGGAAAAAAAACACAGGATTATGAGTACATGGGTAATCTAAAATTAGATTTCCAGCCCTTACTAGATTTAATGAAAGATGATAATAATTTCAAAGAATTTATTATTGCAGATAAAAATGATGAATTTTCTGGTGATCTTGTTTTGAACAAAAGAGTACAGGCGTTTAGAGATTGGGGTTATAACGAACATAATACTTCGTCTTTACAGATTACAGATGAGCAATTTCCTGAGATTTTTGAACCATATAAAAAATTTACTGGACTTGGAGATTGTATTGTTGTAGCATTAAAGCAATATCCAGGACAATTTCTTCCATGGCATCAAGATACTTATGCTGGGTGTAGAAAAAAATTCAATGTTCCAGATGATGTAGAAGTAACAAGATATTCATTAATGCTTGAAGATTGGCATTGGGGTCATTATTTTCTGGCGGGGAATAGTATATTCCATCAATGGAAACAAGGCGATTTTCTCCAAATGCCACCAAAGATGCATCATACAACATGCAATGGAGGAATAGTTCCTAAGCTTACAATGACAATTACCGGTGCTATTACTGATGAATTTCTTGAAAAGAAAAAAAATGGTCTATTTAAATAAAACAATATTCCTAATCTTTAAAAGTATCAAATAAATTATTTAATTTTTTTTTGCATCAATAAGCATAAATAAACCTGAATTTTTTAAAAACCGTCTTATAAAAACCCTTGGCCAGATACTTCTAGCAATTGATAAAAAAAGTCCTCCATGTCTTTGCCCTGCACCTGAAGTTAATAGATCACCATGAGTTAAAATAGTGCTGATTTGAACATTAGTAAAATTAGAAAATAAATCATTAGCCTCTTTAATGCTATAAGCTTTTGTTCCAGGGCTTTCTAGATAATTACTATACACTTGAGTCATTGACATTAATGGCCTTAAAGAAAACAATCCATAACGAATCCAAAGCATAAATCCAATTACACTCCATTTATGATAAATCATTATTCTGGCACTGCCGTTTGGTTTAAGAACCCTAAGAATTTCATTTACAGCAATCTGCGTATTGGGGCTATGATGAATTACACCCCATGAGTATACTAAATCAAAAGTATTATCATTAAAATCTAATTTCTCTGCATCACCAACATTTATATCAGAGTTTAATCCAAAAAGTTTTAATCTAGTCCGAGAATGCATAACCGCCCTCTCAGTTAAATCAATGCCTGATAAAATTGCATTGGCCTCAGAAAAGCGTTGATGATCAGCTCCTAAACCCACTCCAATTTCTAGAACTTTTTTTCCAGGAAAATCAGAAAATCCTGCAAAAGGAATTATGTAAGGTTCAAGTCGATATCTCTCATTTGCCTGGTCTTCATAACCCGCTTTATCAGTTTTTTTGAGAAGTAGATCTTCACCACATGAGACCTCATTCCAAAATTTTTTTACTTTCTGTTTATTATTTTTCATTTACAATACTCTCAAGATAACTTTTAGATTGATCAAAAGCATTATTCTCTAAAAGGCTTCACAACATTTAGGACTAGTAAGGGTTATTCATGAAAATTTACCCTTGTCTCACCTTGATCAAGTTAAAAGCTAATTAGCAATCATATATTATCATCTATATCTCTGATGAGTGATGTATTCTTATATGTAAAGAATTTATAGGGAAATTCTTCATATGGGCTCATATCCAATCTTTACATCATAGATATACTTCGGATACTGTCTGTCCTAGATGTGGATCTGACTTGGTTGAAAGATCAGTTAAACACAGTCCAAGAACTGGATCACAGTTTTTAGGATGTAGCAGTTATCCTAAATGTAAATTTTCAAAACAGATTCAAAACAATTATGAAAAAGGAAATCCTATTAATATTTGGATTGTAATCTTGGTTGTGATTTTTTTAATTGGTTTGTTTTATTAAAGAAATAAGGATGACGACTCATGTTTATAAATTATCAATTTATCCTCTACACGATAAAATACAAAACTACTCTACAGTGACCGAATGAATTTGGATGGA
>Ga0209816_1000232_pt1 | contig 46874 bp, 46 predicted proteins | sample CoawatmetaG01DNA_FD_187509 | JGI IMG/M metagenome (GOLD analysis project Ga0209816, IMG submission 187509) | Marine microbial communities from the West Antarctic Peninsula - Coastal water metaG017-DNA (SPAdes) (version 2) | ecosystem: Environmental > Aquatic > Marine > Coastal ...
GATAATAATATAAATTCAACTCAATAACTTATAAAAAGCCAATCTACCTGTCGAAAAAAAATTTAGAAAGGGTTTGTTAAAACAATGATCAAGCCAAATACAAAATTAGATCTAAAGTCTGGCCGCGTAATAATAACAGCCTACGAAGCAAAAAAAGTCTTAAAAGAAATTCTTTCAAATGTTGGCTGTAATAAAAAAGAAATTGTTAGTATTTCAGAACATCTAGTCGATACAAGTCTATGTGGCATGGAAAGCCACGGAATAATGCGAATATTAGAGTATGTTAAACAATATGAAAATGGTTATATGTATCCCGATCGCACTACCACAGTCAAAAAGAATAAGTATGGTGGAGTAGAAGTTCATGGGCATGGCGGGATAGGCATCCCAACTATGAATATAGCTTATAAAAAAGGTATGTCGTTAGCAAAAAAGGCCGGTATATCAGCAATAAGTATCCGAGATGTTGGACACACGGGTAGGCATGGATACTTTGCCGATATTGCGGCATCACAGGGATTTTTGACAATTATGATGGGCGGCGGAAATCGGAAGAAATGGCGCCAGGTCGCTCCTTTTGGTGGTTCCAAGGCTATGTTGCCCACAAACCCATACTGCATTGGTATTCCAGGAGGTAATTTAGGCCCTGTTATTTTAGACTTTGCTACATCAAAAATATCTGGTGGTTGGATCTACGCAGCAAAAAGTGCGGGAGCCATGCTCCCTAAAGATTGTATTATTGACAGCAATGGCAATCCAACATGTGATCCAGATGACTATTTTGACGGTGGAGCTATACTACCCGCTGGTGAACAAAAAGGTTATGGACTTGCGCTCATAGCTGAGCTGATTGGTGAGGCACTTTTGGGACCGGCAACAACAGAGTGTAATTGGTTATTAATAACATTGAATGCAAATCAATGGAGATCTAAATCTAAATTAAAAACTACTGCTGAAGAGATATTAAATGAACTCCGAAAGTCCCCACCACTGAAACACATTGAAAAGGTAGAAATTCCTGGGGAGCGAGAGCGAGAACACAGGCTATGTTCAAAAGAAAAAATTGCAGTACCAATTAGAACTTGGCAACAAATAAAAATGTTATTAAAAAATTAATTTAAACGCATTTAACTTTTTAATGACCAAAATAAGCTTCAGTTAATTGAGCATCATCCTTTAATTCCTCTACAGAGCCATGAACCTTTATTGAACCAGATTCTAATACATACAAGCGTTCAGCTAAAGTCATAGCAAAATTAGCATTCTGTTCTGTAATCACAATTGTAGTGTTAAATTCCTCTCTCAACCGTCGTAAAACTGACGCTATTTCAAGACAAATTTTTGGTGCTAGACCTATAGTGGGTTCATCCACGAGTAAAAGGCGCGGACTAGACATCAAAGCCCTACCTAATGACACCATTTGGCGTTCTCCACCTGATTGGGTATGCGTCTCTTGATTTCTTCTTTCTTTTAATCTTGGGAATAAATTCTCCACGACCTCAAGATTATTGTCAATATCGTCCCGAGCAGTAAAAGCACCAACCAATAAATTGTCATATACACTCATATATGGAAATAGATTAAATCTCTCTGGCGCGTAACCTACTCCACTTTGAACAATTTTTGGCGTGGAATTTCCAATTAAAGATTTCCCCTCCAATCGAATATCACCTTCCGTTTTAGTAAGTCCCATTATGCTATCAAGAAAAGTTGATTTTCCAGCACCATTCGCGCCAACAATCGCTATAATTTCTCCTTGTTTTACACTTAGACTTACTTCATGCAAGGCCTTAGCTTTACCGTAAAAAGCGGAAAGTTTGTCTATTTCAAGAAAATCCATTATTATGTTCCCAAGTATGAGGTTCTAACAGCTTTGTCAGAAATTACTGAAGCAAAAGAACCCTGAGCAATTATTTTTCCATAATTTATAGCTATTGCATCATCTACAAGTGGCTCAAGAGCCTTTAAATCATGACTAACAATTAAAAAGGTCATATTTTCTGACCGCATTTTTTGTATTAGTTTTGCGATCTGATCTATTTCACCCACAGTAAGTCCTGCAAACACCTCATCAAGTAACATGATACTTGGATTTGTAGCCATCGTTCTTGCCATTTCCAACTTTCTTAGATCACCCATGGAAAGTTCATCCGGTGTACGGCGTAAATCATTTTCTGAAAACCCAACACTTAAAGCTAATTCAATTTCTCTATCTACGTTTGGACCTTCTGTAATCATTTTCCAAATACTATCTGGCATCAAACCAACACGAACATTTTCTAAAACAGTAAATTCAGCAAACGGTCGAGGCACCTGATACGTTCTACTCACACCCAGTCTTATTCGAGCTGGTGTCGATAATTTAGAAATTTCCGAACCATATAATTCAATTTTCCCCGATGTTTGGCGATACTCACCCATAATTTGAGAAAAAATTGTGGTTTTACCTGCTCCATTAGGCCCAATAAGTCCGGTTGATTGACCTTCATTCAAGTCAAAAGAGATATCATCAGTTGCTGTCAATCCACCAAATTTTTTAACTAAATTTTTTATTGTCAAAGGTTTAGTCATCATCAGCTCTCTTTTTAAAACGATCTAATTGAGTCATAACAATGTGATATAATCCCTTAGGCTGATACATATACAAAAGAAGTGCAATTACGCCATATATTAGGTATCGCTCTGCGCCCGGTAAGTAAGGTCGTAAATACTCAAGTAAAAATGTTAAGAAAAAAGCTCCAAACATTGGACCAACAATTGTGGATGCACCACCTATCAAGGTTGCTACAATTATTGTGAATACGAAATTAATATCAAATAACGCTCTCGGAGCTATTGAACCCAAATAGTGAACATAGAATGCACCTCCTAACCCCGCAACAAAAGCACTAGTCATAAATGCAAATAATTTTAGTTTGGTAGGACTTAGACCACTGCCCTTTACTGACTCTTCATTCATCCCAATAGCACTAAGTGCTGTACCCAGCCGGGTTCTCATCAGCAACCACATACATAACGCTACAATTATCATTAATGTTACTGATAAATAGTAACCGTTTACAGCTCCTCTCGTCAGGGTCACTAGTCCAGACATACCTCTAGTTCCTCCCGTCAAATCAGGACGAATGACTTGTACCAATTGATATATTAGCTCCATGAATGCTAAAGAGACTAAAGCAAAATAACTACCTTTAATCCTTAAAGCTGGTAAAAACATTATAGTACCGCCTACCATTGTCATTATGACAGCTGTAGGTATTGCGTACTCGACGGGCACATCAAATCTTTTTGTTAAAATTGCAGTGGTATATGCGCCAATTCCAATTAAAAATGGATGCCCAAAACTAATGTATCCAGTGCGCCCAGACAAAACATCCCAACTAATGGCAAATATTGCTAAAAAATTCGCAAATATTATTGTTCTAAGTGTTCCCTTACTAACAAATTCTGGCATCAAGGCCATAATAGCAATAAAACCTGCCCAAAGGACAAAATGATACCATCGCAAGCCTAAACCCATTTAAAGCTCCTCCCGCCCAAAAAGTCCTTTAGGCCGAATAACTAATACTAAAATAATCAAAAGCATTGTAAAAACACCTCGAAGTTGAGGAGAAATAAGTGCAACAGAAATAATTTCCATAAACCCAATTATATGAGCAACCACCAAAGTACCAATTATTGATCCGATACCACCAACAATAACGATTGCAATTGCTATGATTAATGGTGCAACCCACATTGTTGGAGACAACTGCGTATAACTGGCAAAAAATACACCAGCGATTGCGCCTAAAAAGCCAGAAATGCCCCAAGTAATCATATTTATTTTATCTATATCAACTCCTGATATCGATGCACCTTTAGCATCCATTGATACTGCCATCATAGCGCGACCAATATGAGTTTTTTTAATGAATAAATAGAGACCTATTAAAATTAGCCAGCTCGCTACCGTGGCTGCTAGAACATTAAAAGTTACTGTCGCATTTCCTATGTGAATCACTCCAGGAATAATAGGGAGGAGTATTTTGGCACTATTGCCAAAAAACAGAATTACAGTTGATTGTAAAACAACAGCAAGGATCAATGTTGAAATTTCTACCGCAATATGATCCCCTTTTAGTGGCTTTACAATTAAATTGTATTTTAAAAGCCCCATACAGGAACCAAGGATACCGGCTAAAAGTAAACCCGCAATTGGGGGCAAACCTAAAAGTTGACTAAAATAAAAATAAATATAGCCTGCAACCATAATGTACGAGCCATAAGCTAAATTAAGAACACGCCCAACACTAAATATTAATGTAAATCCGACGGCTATTAATGCGTAAAGTCCACTTAGCAAAATGCCTTGTATTATAATCTCTAACATATAATGAAACCTAATTTTAAATTTACTGGCAACAAATTATCACCTGTTGCCAGTAAGTTTTATTTTATTTTTTTACCCAACTTGGCAATGTGAACTCACCATTTGCATATTTTTTAGGATAAACAACGGCATTTGTTCCATCTTCATACCATTGAATTACAACCATCGATGGAGCTCCATCATCGAACGGCTCAGTAATATCAAATCTCAAATTATGAGGGTATGTTCTTCCCGTTCTAGGTTCAATCTCATCATTACCCCACCAACCGTAGCGCAACCACAATTCACCATCTAACTCAAGTATCAGATCTTGTTTTTCCATTGCAGTAACCCAAGTAGTATTATTAAAACCACCTGCTTCTTCAGCAGCAGCCATTGCTTGCTTTAATCCATGATAAGCATTGAAGCCATTGAAATGAGGAATAATTGGGCGTGAAGAATATCTTGCTTTATACGTATCAACAAACTCCTGAGACGCAGGATCAAGCTTCATGCCTACTGCTGGAATGGGAGTCAAAGTGGACATGCCACCACCCATACCACCAGTATCAGCCCAATAATCTTGACCCATTGGCGCGACATTAACCCCTGTCATACCCAAGGGCACTTGAAGCTTAACATATTGAGATGAAACAACTTGTGAGTTGACTGAACTAATCAAGTAAATAAAGTCAGCGCCCGATGCCACTGCCCTACTGTACAAAGGTGCAAAATCAACAGTTGCAACGTCGTAGACTATAGTTTCAACCACATCAATACCAGCAACTGGAGCCATAGCTTGACTTATTAATCCATGGATAGCACCTCCAAATGCTGTATCTTCTTGCAAGATAACAGTGGAAGTCCAACCCATTTTATCAACCAAAACATCTTTACCAAAGTCTATATAAAGTGTTGCTAATGCTTCATCAGAAGCAATATTCATAAAATAAGGTTTCATACTATCATAGTCTTCAACCAACATATCTATAATACCAACATAGGATGTCCAAGTATCTAAAGTTGGGATTTGGTATTCTTGCATACGAGGCAACCAACCTAAAGAAACATCATCAATAGATCCAGAAATTATAAAATCAACTTCTGCTGTTTCAGCTAAATATTCATAAGCCTTTATACCTTCGGTAACATCTTGACGGGTATCAGCAGTTACAAGTGTAATTTGCTGTCCCAAAATGCCACCTTTTGCATTCAATTCATCAATCGCAATTTCAGCACCACGTAAGGTGCTTAGTCCAGTATCACTTGATAATGAACCAATAAAGCCAACCTTAATGTCAGCTACAGCTGTTGAAGCAAGCATCACTGACGCCAAAGTTGCCACAACCTTTATAAGTTTCAATTTCATAAAATCCTCCTTTGTATACTGTATACAGAGCACATGGCCTCATGCGAGTCAATATTATTAAATCGCAATATAACTATACGTTTTTAATAATCTTGAAGGTTTGACTTAAAAAATCAAAAATAATATTTTTAGATAACCTCAAACTTGCAATAATGAAAATTATTCGTTGCGAAGAAAAGAGTCTGGATCTTCAGGTAAAATTTGACCACCGTCAACTACGATAGCTTGGCCAGTAATGAACTTCGCCTGATCAGAAGCAAGGTAAACCATAGCATAGCCAATATCATCTGTATCACCAAGTTTACCAGTTGGCACAACTTTAGCTATTTCTTTTGCACCCTCTTCACCGTATAAATTCATCATACTTTCTGTAACTATGTTACCAGGACTTACAGCATTTACTGTTATTCCATCTTTTGCCAATTCTAACGACGCAGCCTTTATAAATGCATTTACGCCACCTTTACTTGCGGAATACGCTGAAAGACTGGCCTGCGCGACATTTGGGCCAGTTATAGACGATGTGAATAATATACGTCCAGATTTTTGAGTGCGCATAACATTAATACAAGGTTTGGTTAGTAAAAAACACGATCTTAAATTTGTATTAATTGTATTATCCCATGTTTCTATGGACATTTCTTCCATCAACTCATCAGGATAGATACCAGCATTATGGCACATTATATCCAATCTACCATATTTTTCGACAACAGTATTTACTAACCGGTTACAGTCTTCTTCTAAACGTATATCAGTTTGGATAAAACTTGCAGATCCACCATTTTCATGTATTGACCTCACAACTCGTTCGCCATCATCAATTGTCCGCGCCGCACAAATAACTGTAGCACCCTCATTTGCAAAAATTTTAGCAATTCCTTCACCAATACCACGGCTAGCACCCGTCACTATAGCTATTTTACCTTTAATATTAATACTCATAACAAATCCTTCACATTAATCGTCATTTGCTGATTTCAATATTTCCATCACTGTCATGTATTAAAGCGTCAACCGAAATCTCAACCATCATCCCAGGAGTTGTTAACCCCGCCTCAACACCAGCAGTTACAGGATTAATATTCTTAAAAACCTCACCATGAGCCTTTACAAATTCAGCACCACCAAGCTTCATATCAGTCATATAAGCCGTTGTGCGAACGACATGTTTCATGTCGGCACCAACAGCTTTCAAAGCCTCTTCAATTCTTTGGAATATATATATTGATTGCGCATAAGTATCATTGGGTGCGTGTAATTTTCCACTTGGCTCAATTGCTGTTGTACCGGCGACATATACAAATGGCCCAATTCTTTTCGCACGCGAATAACTTCCAACTCCTTCTAAACGCCCACCTGATTTAAATGTCTTTACACTCATTTCAAACCTAGACGATTTCGTATTGCGTCTGCTGAATCATGCAACGCCTTCATCTCAATTGGCGATAATTTAATCTCTTCAACTGATACCAATCCTTTGAAGCCAAGAAAAGCTGGCACTCCCAAAACTACATTATTTAACCCAAACTCACCATCTAACATAACTGATACTGGCACTGAACCGCTCTTTGCTCCTCTAATATGATTGAGTATTTCAATCGAGGCATGCGCTGGCGCAATCGTAGCAGAGCCCATTTTTTTCAATGCAACGACCTGCCCACCACCAGTAATTGCATCTTTCGAACATGCTGCTATCTCCTCACTAGATAGAAATCTCTCCAATGATCGGCCCTTTATTTTGGCATGAGATATAATTGGCGCCATTTCATCTCCATGACTTCCAAGGGTAATTGCTTCAACATCAGCTGTTTTTACACCAGCTGCCATTGCTAAAGATCTTCTAAATCTACTGCTATCAAGTGTTCCTGCCATTCCCAAAACACGTTCACGAGGAAAACCAGTGGCTGTTAACATTTCCATCGTCATTTCATCCAATGGATTTGTTACAACAATCACAATAGCCTCTGGTGACTGCTGTTTTATTGTTTCCGCCGTAGATTGGATAACTCGCTTATTTATGTTAATTAAGTCACTTCTCGTCATCCCAGGCGTTCGAGCACGGCCTGCTGTTACAATCACTACCTCCGACCCATTAATTAAATCTAAAGTTTCACCACCCAAAATTCTAGCGCTTGATCGAGTTATGCCACTGGCATGATTTAAGTCCAATGCGGTCGCGGCAGCTAATCCTGGCACAATATCAATAATCGCAATTTCATCAGATAAATCCATATTCGCGGCCAAATGTGAAATATTCGCACCCACGCCTCCAGCACCTACAATTGAGATTTTTGAAAACCTTAAAGCTCTAGTTGAAATTTTTTTATCTGGAGCTATCCATTTTGGCGACCGGCGATAAAGGCTACGTCCCATTGATGTTTTACCATCTGTTCTAGCGATTAATGGTTTTTCAATTGGGCCATCAATTAATTCTATCCCTACTCGGCTTGCTGTTTCTTTCGCTAAACTTGTTACAATATCACCAGGTAAGATCTCAAAAACCAAGCGTCCACGCTGTCGCGCGTCTTCAATATGCTCAGATCCGATTACTCGATTTTCAGACATTAAATAACCTTACCATCAACCGATTCAATTGCTTCAATCGCAGCTTCAATTCCCGTTTGAACAGAATTCTCTGAACCCGAAATAAATAAACGACCAAACCGACCGACTGCTCTTACTTCAACAATATCTATATCAGCCGCTTTTTCAGCTTCATTAGCAGCAATAGAAATATATGCTGCAGGCTCACATTCGATAATTCCCAAGGTTTGACCAGGCACCAAAAGTGAACCTTTACGCCATTTATTAAGTAATTGTGCTTGATAAGGCTCAACAGATGTTATTATTTGAGTGGTTGCCACTTTCGGCTTAACCCGATCTGTCATTGATGCACCTAGTTCAGACAGAATTGAATCTCTAGCGGCACTGATTTCAGCATTCGACGGTGAACGTAAAATAAAAAAACCAAATTCTCTTTCAACTAACTGGCTAGTTGCCTCAACGGAACTAGCTTTTAAAGCTCTATCTATTAAGGTGAATACACCGTTTCCAGGTGCAAACTCACCAATTAAGACAGTGTCACCAGAAAGCGGAACTGACCCCTGAACAGTTGCGCCATTGTAAGCAGCAAACTTAGGTTGCAAATTATCTATCTGTATTAATGCACGTATTGTTATATCGCTCATCTTTATTCTCCATACTCTTCATATATATCACGCCATGGCCGACTTTCGTATGCAACACGCTTTATGTTAATCAAATGAAGGGCAGTAACATTATCTGATGTTATTGAACCAGACCAAGTTCCAGTACCAAGCATGAAGCTTGGTTCTAAGTCAGTAGAGTATCCCATACCCCCTAAAATAGCTGGTGTGTTTACCAAGACCCTACCCGTAGGAATACTAGCAAACTTCGCCACAACCTGAGGATCATTAGAATGAACAACAGATGAATGGCCCCAACCTTCAAATTTTGCGATATTGTTCGATAATTCCAGTGCATGTTCCTCATTATTCGCTACATAAAATGCCAACACTGGATTCAACTTCTCAGCAGATAGTGGCCTATGCCACCCTATTTCGGTTTCTTCCGAAACTAATATCCTTGTTTTTGGCGGAATTGAGAATTGAGCTAATTCTGCTAAAACTTCTGGTGACTGACCAACTCTATCAGGATTCATTCGTTGCTTCCCAAGAAAGATAACCTTCGCCAATCGATCAGATTCAGCTGGAGTACAAAAATAAGCACCCTTAAGTTTTAACTCATTACGCAATTCTCTCGCTATTTCCTTATCAACAACCACTGCTTGCTCTGAGACACAAGCTGTGCCGTAATCAAAGCTCTTGGAAACAACAATTTGCTCAGCAACTTCTGCAATATCATTTGCTTTCGACTTATTAACATAACACGGTACATTACCAGCCCCTACTGCCAAAGTAGGTTTTCCAGAAGAATACGCTGCTTTAACCATGGCTGGGCCACCTGTGGCCATTACTACTGAAGTTCTTTTATGACTCATCAATTCAGCTGTTCCCTGAATTGTGACGTGTTCTAAACATTGAATTAAGCCTTTAGGTGCTCCCATTTGCTCAGCAACATTAGCTAAAAGTCTAGTTACCTCTAAACCACAACGTAATGCTCTTGGATGTGGCGCACATACTATTGCATTACCAGCTTTTACTGCGGATAAAACTTTATAAATAATTGTAGACGTAGGATTAGTGACAGGGATTAGCGCTGCTACAAGTCCCATAGGTTCTCCAAATGCAGCAACCTTAGTAGCATCATCTTTCCAAAGCATGCCTAAAGTAGTTACATCTCGCAAATAATCTGCCACAGACACAGCATTAAACATATCTTTTATTCGTTTATCTTTAGCATTTCCATAACCGGTTTCAGCAACAGCAAGCTCAACAATTCGATTAACCTCTGGCTCAATCGCATTAGCCATAGCATCAACAATAGCATCTACTCTGCTTGGGTCTGTACCCAAAAACTGGCGGTAAGCCTCAAATGCAGTTTCAGCACAACGTCGAGCTGCAGCGATTGATTTTAAATCAGCGTCCATATTTTTCCCCTGTTGCGATTGCGTCCATTGCACGTCGAGCCGTATCAATATCACCCGAGTCTATTCCAATCGCCTCCAATCGCCTACCAGCGGCCGAGACGTCAGCACCTAGAACACTAGAAGCCAAAGTAATTATAGCGGTTGTGACTGGAACTTGGACATTAGCAATATTTCCAGCAGATTTTAGTGGAACTAATGATCCAATAACACCACATCTCAACAAAGATTTAGACATTTTGTGTGATGGAATGGGACGACTATAATCACCTCTCAAACTACCACCATAAGTATCAATCATTTCGTCAGAAGAAGGTAAATTACGAATACCAAATGATTTCGCTACCAAATGACGTTCTTCAGTTAACTTCGAAATAACTGCTTTGTGTGCAGGACCTATAAGAGAGGCAAAAGTACGGTTATTTTCAAGATACTGACCGCCCATTGGAATCGAAGCAGCACCACTTTGAAGCGATGGTCCCCCCATCAACAATGTAGGCACTTCAACCAACGCTGACCCATCTGAAAACCCAGAACCCAAAACACTATCAAACATAACCAAATTTGGGAAATATTTCTTAAGAGCACTTAAAATTTCAGGACGACCACTTGGCAATGTTGCTGCTGGCATGGGTGCCACTTGAGATAAAGTTAAAATAGAACCTGCCTCATCATACCAATAGGGCAACCCTTGCGCCTCAACGATAGTAACGTCAGCAGTGCAGCCACCAATCCTTAACAACCAAGCAGTCTCTAACGCCCCCAAAGATCTTCCAGGTGCAACCACTAAAACTTGACCATCTTTTAAATGGTCAGCAAGAACCATTGAATAAGTCCTCTGCTTGTGCACCGGACCTGTTAGAAATATTAATTCTGCATCAGTAACTGCCCCATCTAATTCTGCAGTAGTGCGTATGGACGGGCCGTCTTCTCTATCAACATGATATGTTCCAACTGGGCCAGCTCCTCTAAGCGTTACGCCACTTGAAGATCTTAATGTCGACAATTCCTCTCCATAAGCGGAAAATAATTTTACTTCTGCACCCTCTGACAAGCATAGAGCCGCAATTAACCTAGCATCAGCTCCACCACCTAAAACAGCTATACGAGAAAATGATTTACTTTCAATAACTGGCTTTTTGGTTGTGGATTTAGATACCGCCTCAGTAAATTCATCAAAACCAGAGCTCATTTTACAAACCTTTCAGACTTAAAGAGTATAGAAAAACAGTTTGCAAAATTCTATTCTGCACCACCGCTACCTAAAGCATCAATTAAAGCTTCTAGCTCATCATGTGGCCGCGCAATAACATGAACTGACACAACTTCTCCTACCTTATTTGCTGAAGTAGCACCGGCATCAGTCGCAGCCTTCACAGCCCCAACTTCACCCCGTACAAGTGTCGAAATCAGTCCTCCACCATTTTTGGTTTGCCCAACTATTGTAACGCTAGCCGCTTTTACCATTGCATCAGCAGCTTCAATTGATGCTACTAACCCTCGTGTTTCAATCATACCAAGCGCCATTTGACTCTGAATTGATTTAGCCATTTTATTTTTCCTTCTTTTGGTTGTTTATTTGTTTTGAATTATAAATTTGTTCTACTATTGCAACGATCGACGCATCTACTGGAGCACCAGTAACTGCCGAAGGCATTCTTGCGGCTGACCCCATCGTAATCAAAACTGTGTCCCCAACGCCTGCACCACAAGTATCAACTACAACCATTGCAGGTGATAAAGTCACACCGTCACTATCCACAATATCAGCTATAAGGGTTTTCAATCCAACTAGCTTTGGATCCTTCGCAGTGGCATTTACATGCCCAGTAATTTTACCAATTTTCATTAAAAAACATCCCTATACCGATCTAATTCAAATGCGGTCACCTGCTGTGAGAATAATTCCAATTCACGTTCGCTTTGTTGCAATGCTATTTCACATAAATCATCACCAATCACTTTACGAAGCCAATCTGAACCACGCGCAAGTTCGATTGCATCTCTCAAGTCTGTAGGTATTGGTTCTGCTGTTTTAGATTCATAAGCATTGCCAGTTGTCATTTCATCTGGCTCAATTTTTCCTTCTATACCATCAAGACCAGCGGCAATATCAGTTGCGATAAGAAAGTATGGATTACAGTCAGCTCCCGCATCTCGCTTCTCAACTCGGGTAGCACTGTCAGAACCTTCAATTATTCTTAATCCAACCGTTCTATTATCCACACCCCAAGCAGTATTAATGGGGCAAAATGTGTATGGCTGCCTACGTCTAAAACCATTTACCGTGGCACTTCCACATATTGAAGATTCTGCCATTCGCTTCTGCAAGCCACCGACAAAATATCTTCCTATTTGACTAAGCTTTCCATCTTTTGCAAAAATATTCTTTCCATTTTTCCAAAGTGAATAATGGCAATGAAAACCGCTTCCAGATTGTTCAAAAAATGGTTTAGCCATAAATGTTGCTTTATACCCATGACTGAATGCTAATTGCTTCACTAGGCTACGAAAAGTAATCACACGATCAGCTGCTAACAAGGCTCCATCATAACGAATATTAACTTCTACCTGGCCCTCTGCATATTCTGGATTTGACTGTTCAACAGGTATACCCATCTCATTAAGGTTGTTTCTAATTGGCCCTAGAACATGTTCCAACTCCGCAGCTCTCTCCAAGCTGTAAACCCCATTGCCTTTTTCTTTTGGAAGGCCAGTTTCCGGATCTAGTAAATAAAATTCAAGCTCTGCTCCAACTTGGATATCAATTCCCATCTTCTGGGCTCGCTCAAGTTGCCGAATCAATACCTGCCGAGGATCTATGGGCACAGGCTTGTGATCCATTCCCTCTGCTCGGGCAAATGCTAATGCAACGCCTGGTTCCCAAGGCAAACTAACTGGTTTAGTGATTGGGAACATATGAAAATCTGGATACCCATTATCCATGTTGACATAAGGCGTATCCCAAACATCACACACCATATCTAATGCAAAGAGTGCTGCAGATAAGGCGTTTCCATTCTTACATATATTTTCCCAATTACTTGCAGGAATACGCTTGCCACGCATAATTCCATTCAAATCACCCAACCCTAAAACAACGGTATGAGTACCTTCTGGAAGTGAAAAATCTTCTAAAGACATGTAGCTATCCTTGTAACAAGTTTCTGTTGCTAGTTATCTGTATTCTGTATACAGTATTCATAAGTACAACGGATAGCAAGGTTTTTTTAATGGCAATGAGCAATATTATTGTAGTGGGAGGCGGAATAGCTGGCACAATGACAGCTTTGGATCTGCAAAGACGCGGCAATCAAGTGACTCTTATCGATCGATGGGAACCCGGCCACGCAAGAGCAGCTTCCTCAGATTATAATAGAGTAATTCGGGCAATTTCTGGTAATGATGAGTTTTACACGCGCTGGGCACGGGAAAGTCGACTACGTTGGCTAGAGATGCAGGCAGAAACAGGGCAAAACCTGATGTATGAATGTGGGGCCCTCATTCTGGCAACTGAAGGGCATTCTGATTGGGAAGATGCAACAGCAGCCACATTTGATAAAGTTGGCGTACCCTACTACAAATTCGATAAAGCTGATATTGCGGCAAGATTTCCGCAATTTAGAGTCCCTGAGATTAAGTATGCTCTTTACGAACCTGAGGCAGGAATGCTCATGGCGCACAGATGCGTAATTACTGGCATTGATTTATTTAAAAAATCAGGAGGTATTGTTAAACGGGGTCACGTAACTACTGATGCATCAGAAAAGCCTCTGCTAGACGGCAAGCCCCTAGAGGCTGATGTAATAGTCATCTCAACTGGAGCCTGGATGTCAGAAATGTTTCCAAAAACAATTAAACCAATTTCGTCAATAATAGGGTTACCTGTTTTTTACACATCAACCCCTAATGGAAGTGATGCCTTTGATAAGGAAAAGATGCCATGCTGGATTGATCATGGGCAAAACTCTTTTGGTATTCCTTCTAGTGAAGGTTCAGGAATAAAAGCGATGATAGCAATCCCTGAAAAAATTGATTTGGATAATGATGAGAGATTAATCAGGCGAGAAGCACTTGCAAGGACCCAAAGTTATATAAAACATAGATTTCCGTTATTAGAGGGGGAAAAGGTGGTAGATTCAAAATTTAATCAAATTATTATGACGCCAGATACCCACTTTGTAGTTGATTGGCATCCTGAACATCAAAATGTTCTTTTTGCAGGTGGTTGCTCAGGACACTTGTTCAAACATGGCCCCATTTTTGGTGAATTCGTTTCTGGTGTAGCAATGGGTGATTATGGAACAGCAGATCGGTTTAAGGTGGCAGGACGTAAAAAACTCAGCCCAAAAGAAAGCCCATCTGGTAGGTAAAGTCTTTAAAACTGTAAGAAGTGCTCGCTGAATTAACTATTTTTAGGAGTTATATTTTAAAAATGCAAAATCACTTAAGAAATAAAGTAGTTGTTGTTACAGGTGCAGCAAGTGGATTTGGACGACTTGTGGCTCTAAAATGCTTGGAATTGGAGGCAATGGTTGTAAGATGTGACATCAATAAAATTGAATTAAAGAATACCAAAGATGACTTTGTTCAATATTCTGAAAATCTTTTAGATTTTGAAGCTGATGTTACTAGTTTAACCCAAATGCAAGAATTAATGGTTAAAACAAAAAATAAATTTGGCCGTATTGATGTATTAATAAATAATGCAGGCACAATGCCTTTAGCTTTTTATGCAGACCACATAAAAGCAACAAAAGCTTGGGATAACTGTATCGATATTAATATAAAAGGTGTGCTAAATGGTATTGTTTCAGCGTACGATCAAATGATTTTGCAAGGAAGTGGGCACGTAGTAAATATATCCTCCATATACGGAAACTATCCAGTGGCAGGGGCAGGCGTATACGGAGCGACAAAAGCTGCTGTAAACTTTCTTTCAGAATCTCTTAGAGTAGAATCTCAAGGAAAAATAAAAGTCACAATAATCAAGCCAACTGGTGTACGTGGAACTGGATTGGGTGCAGGAATAATAAATGAGGATGCAATTGTTGGCATCTTAGGTCAAAATGCGCTGAATTACATAAAGATGATGGATGATTACGATACTGGAATTTTACCACCCAAAAATAGTGATGCAAACGATATCGAATACTATGCTTTAAGCCCGGAACATCTTGCCGAACAGATTGTATACTCAATAAATCAACCTTTAGGGGTTGCAATAGCTGACCTAACAGTGAGGGCGTCTGGAGAAGGATATATATTATAGTGAAGTTTAGGTTTTAAAATTTATACAATCTAAAAGTAGAATATTTTTTATATTATCTACCAGTCAAATGCCCTATCTATCCCAGCCATCTTTACTCCAGTAAAAGCGGACGCTTGAAAAGAGAGAGCTCGTAAATCCTCAACTTCTAAATTGTGAACAGATGACTTGCCACAGGCCTTCGCCAAAGCAGTTATCTCCATAGTCATGGCCGTTAAGTAGCGAGCAACTCGCTCCGCTCCAGCGTGAGGATTCATTCTTTTCTCAAGCTCAGCATCTTGCGTCGCGATACCAACTGGACAAAGGCCCGTGTGGCAATGATGACATGCACCTGGTGAAGTTCCAAGTGCCGAATAATCATCTTCATACCTTGGTGAATTACAACCCATTGCAATCATCGCACCATTGCCAATCATCACAGCATCAGCGCCCAGTGCTAAACATTTTGCAGCATCTACACCTGTTCTGATACCTCCAGCAGCAACTAAATCAACTTTTCCAGACATCCCACATTCGTCAAGTGCTTCTCTTGCAGCACGGATAGCACTCATTGTTGGAATTCCAGTATGGTTCAATAGCATTTCAGGTGACGCGCCAGTGCCACCTTCAGCACCATCTACAACAACAACATCTGCACCAGCTTTTGCGGCAACAGCAACATCAAAACGAGGTCTTGTAGCACCCATTTTAATAAAAATTGGAACTTGGTAATTAGTGGCAATTCTTAATTCTTCTATTTTTACCGACAAATCATCTGCACCCATAAAATCTGGATGCCTAATTGTAGATCTTTGATCAACACCTTCAGGTAAAGTTCGCATTTTAGAAACTCTTGGGCTTACTTTCATACCAAGCAATAGACCTCCAGTACCTGGCTTTGCTCCCTGACCAACAACAATCTCTAAAGCATCAGCCCGTCGAAGGTGGTCTAAATCAACACCATATCTTGCTGGAGACATTTGATACAAAAGTCTTTGAGATGCTGCACGCTCTTCCTCTAGCATTCCACCCTCACCAGTACATGTCATTGTGCCCACTTTAGAAGCACCGTAGCCAAGAGAGGCTTTCGCATTTGCTGACAATGCACCAAAGGACATCGAAGCAATATAAATAGGGATTTTTAATTTTAAAGGTTTCTCTACTAACCCTCTTCCAGCACCTAAAACCGTAGTGGAATCACAGCTTTCGCGATAACCCTCTAAAGGCAAACGTGTCATAGTTGCTGGCACAAAAGTTAGATCATCAAATGTGGGTAATTGTTTGTTAAATGAATTATAGCCTCTAACCTGATAACGTCCAAGTTGTGCCAAGGCATGAACTTCCGCTATAGCGTCTGGAGTCCAACGCGTTGAACCACCCTCATCATAAGAAGAGGGGACCCCCGCGGGACGTCCTTTAATTGCACCTTTGGAAAATTTTATTTCATCTTCTGAAGCTACCTCAAATGGATATTCATAAGGTTTATCTAAATCATGAGCCATGCATTTGCATCCCTACTTTCAAAATACCATAAGCGCTGGCCTGATACCATCTTACGCCAATCTCTCGACGAATCTTGCAAACCCAAAGGCTTCAAAATATCGTCAACTTCCGAAACCTCCTCCGCAGTTGGCTCCACAACATTCACATCCACACCCAAACCATCGATAGGACCAGCAACCCATACTTCTCCAGCCCAAAGCGCATCAGCACAGCTATCTCCTGCTCCTCCTAGCGCAATTATTTTACCAGAATGCGCCATAAAACCAGATTGATAGCCGATCTTACCTTCAACAATGATATTACCGCCTTTCATTGCTACTCCACAACGTGGCCCAGAGTTACCCTTAACATGAATTGTTCCACCTATCATTGCTGCACCGACAGACATACCTGCATAACCTCCAACTGTAATCATGCCATCAGACATTCCCTCTCCACAGGCCCAGCCAGCGTTACGTTCAATTGATAATTTTGCACCTGTATTTAAACCTCCACAAAAATACCCAACACTTCCTTCAAAAGATAATTCACAATTAGGCGGCAAACCAATACCTAGATTATGCCGTGATAATGTATTTATAATTCGAATTTTCTTATTTTTTCGACAAAGATCTTGAATTTCTTCATTGATTTCACGAATGTGACGATCCCCAACCTCAACGATTACTTCGCTCATGCCGCAAGGCTCCTATTTCCAATACCCCAAATACCCGTGAGACTTGGACCATCATAATTAATAACATCATTTTCACCTTTAAAGATCCGTCTTACAGCTTGCTCTTCAGTTGCAGCAGCCAGATTACCGCTTTCATCAATAACCACCAAAGGTTTTAGTGCAAACCTGTCTTTAGCAAACCCAATTTCATTTGTACTCGCAATCATATAAGTAAAACAGCCATCAATAGACGTTAGTGATTTTTTTAAAGCTTGTTCCATCGAAAGACCGGATTTCATTTGGTCAGAAACCCAAATAGCAATAAGCTCGCTATCGTTTTCAGTCAAAAATCGGTAACCCTTTCTTTTCAGCTTTTCTTTCCAGGTAAAGTAATCTGTTATTTGCCCATTATGAACAATTGCAACATCAGAAAATGGTCTCGCCCAAAAGGGATGGCTTGCGTTTGGTAAAACAGAACTTTCAGTAGCTAACCTTGCATGCCCAAGGCCGTGGGTACCTATCATGTCCCTGACATTGTGTTTATCTGCTACAGCTGATGCTCCACCAGTATCTTTTATAATTTCGAGAGACCGGCCGCAAGATTGGATTTCTATACTATTCGCCAAAGAATCAGCATCAGTAATCCATGCTGACAAATCTTTTGGATCAGAAATTTCCATCCTAAAACAATAGTGCTTATTAGAATCTATTAAAATTTCTGGATCTTTTAAAAAATCAGACCCATTATCACGCAAAATATTAGTAAAATGCGAGAGATCAGAATCCACTTTATCACGTGAAAATCCCATACCTCTTAGGACATAACCAGTTTCACGTGGTATACCATAGATAGCAAACCCAGTACTATCAGCACCTCTGTGTGCTTGGGCATCCATTAGATCCACTAGATCTTTCCCCACCGTCCCAGGAGCACCTAGAATTCTACCAGCGATTCCGCACATAAATTACTCCCTTTGATACAAGAAAAATCAATTCACTTATTCAGTTATGTATACTGTATACAGTATGCATTGTACAATAACAAGAATTAAGATATACAATTAGCATTATGTATTCTTAGCACTACTTAAATCAAGTACGAACAAAAAAATAGAGGTTTACCTTGGCACTTAAAAGTATTCAACCAGCGAGGCGGCGATTGGCAGACCAAGTCTACGATCAAATTATAAATGCAATCGTTAATAGAGATATAGTAGCCGAAGATAGATTAATTCAAGAAAAACTTGCGGCAGAATTACAAATCAGCCGAACCCCTGTTCGAGAAGCACTAATGCGTTTAGAACAAGAAGGTGTTTTGGAAGTTACCAATCGTGGAAGTTTCAAAATTTATGAAATGGGCGATAAAGAAGTCCGCGAACTCTATCAATCTAGAGCAGCTATAGAAGGGCAGTGCGCTCGTATACTTGCCAGTAAAAATAACCCACTGGATATAGAGGCACTACGGCAAACAATCATTAAAGAAGAAGATTTAAAAGTTCATACGGCAAGAGCTTATTTCGAAGCTAATAGAAACATTCATTTTAAGTTTGTTGAGCTTGCGGACAATAGATTTCTTATTCAAATGTTCAATATGATTTGGGGTAAAGCCAATGTGTTCCCAATATTTGCAGCGATTGAGAATGTGGATTTAAAGCAATCGCTCGGTGATCATATGGAGTTAGTCGATGTTATAGAAACTGGAGATAAGATAGAGACCTTAGAAGTTTTTACAAAACACATTGAAGAAGGTTTTGACCTTCAGCTTCAAGGTCTTCATAAAAGTAAATAATAAAAATTTATTTTAAATAAATGCGCCTTTAGGTACTTATCCATATCAAATGATTACTCATGATATTCTAGCTTTTCTCTGAAACAGCTGCTTCTTCGAAGGTAGCCATTCCACTATGACAGGCAAGCGCAGATTTGATAATGTTAATTGCTAATGCACCACCAGACGCCTCACCCAGCCTTAAATTCAAATCTAACAAAGGTTTCATATTTAGTTGTTCTAAAATTTTTGAGTGAGCACCTTCAGAAGACAAATGACCAGCAACACAATGATCCAACGAACCAGATTTATATTTCTCCAGCACAGCCGCCGAAGCACTACAAATAAAACCATCCAAAATCACAGGAATTCTTAAAGAGCGAGCTCTAGAGATAGCACCCACCATTGCGACCATCTCCCTACCCCCCAAACATCTCAAAATTTCCAGTGGATCAGACAAGGCACTCGCATTAGCTTTCATACCCTCTCTCACAACTTTTGCCTTAAGGGATAGCCCTTCATCAGTGACCCCAGTTCCTCGACCAACCCAATCTTCAGAACCACCACCAAATAAGCAACAAGCCACTGCAGCAGCAGAGGTCGAGTTTCCAATTCCCATTTCACCAACAACTAATAAGTCAGTTGAGTTATTTACCGAGTTCCAACCAACCAATAGCGCTGTTTCAAATTCATCTGATGAAAGTGCAGCCTCTTTTGTAAAATCGTTAGTTGGTTTATCCAGTTCCAAAGAATACACATTTAAGGTAGCACCAGCTACTTTGCATAATTGATTAATAGCAGCACCTTCATGTTTGAAATTCACAACCATTTGTGATGTAACCTCTTGCGGAAAAGCAGAAACTCCCAGAGATGCAACCCCATGATTTCCAGCAAAAACTATCACCTGTGGGTTATTAATCGATGCTTTATCATCTTGCCTCCAGCCACAATACCATATTGCTATTTCTTCTAAACGCCCAAGAGCTCCAGGGGGTTTAGTGAGTAAAGAATTTCTATCACTTGCACTTTTAACAGTCTCTTCATCTAGATTAGGAGCCAAACCTATCAATTCTAAAATATCTTGTTTGCTTATAGAGTTGTTTGTTTTGTTGATCATATATTATATCCAGATTACTTGATTGTTAAATTCAATACGTATTACATATAAGTTAGCGGATAATAAACTACGTTTTTGGACTTTGAAATGAATAAATACAACAATAATATTTTTGACCTGAGATTAAGTGACATCTTAATAGCACTTAGTTTATTAACAAGAATTCCTGTAAACTTAGACCATCAAGACGTCGATGAAAGGGCAAAGCAAGCTACTTGGGCATATCCTTTGGTTGGTGCGTTAATTGGGGCATTTGCAGCTTTAATAGCAAATATTGCTAATTTCTTTGGGTTACCATTTTCGATTTGTGCAATATTATCTCTAATAACCATGGCAATCATAACAGGTGGAATGCATGAAGATGGACTAAGTGATGCTGCTGACGGTCTTTGGGGTGGTAAAAATAAAGATAGCATACTTACTATAATGAAAGACAGTCGAATAGGTAGTTTTGGGGCAATAGCATTAATTTTAGTTATAATTGGCCGTTATGCATCAATAAATGATCTCATAAAAATAGAGGCACTTTTCTGGCCCTTAGTTGCCGCAGGAGCTATAAGTAGAGTTCCAATGGTAGGAGCAATGGTTTTTATGCAACACGCCCGAAGTGATGGGTTATCCGTTTCTGTTGGAAAGCCACCGCAATTTTCTTTAATCGTTGCTGCTGTAATTGGTACATTTGCGTGCTTAGTAAGTGTAGGTATTTTAGGATTATTAGTAGTACTTTGCGCATGTCTAGGAGCATTCCCAATCTTTTTTACAGCATATAAAAAGATTGGTGGTCAAACTGGCGATATATTAGGAGCTTCTCAACAAGCTGCAGAACTGATGGCTTTAGCTTCATTAGCCGGGATTTTAATAATAAACTAAATTTCAGTTTATTAAGCTCCTCGAGAAGTCAAAACCTCCTCTATCTTTGTTTGAGCCACACCCTCCTCAGCTCGATCAACTGCCGCGATCTCACGTGTTAATCTTTCAAGTGCTGCTTCATAAAGTTGTCTTTCTGAATAGGATTGCTCTCGTTGATCGTCCTTGCGATGCAAATCGCGTACTACTTCTGCTATTGCAATCAAATCTCCTGAATTTATTTTCTGCTCGTACTCTTGCGCTCGACGTGACCACATTGCTCGTTTGACCCTAGCTCGACCTCTAAGAGTAGACATTGCCTTAGAAACTAATTCTGGGCTAGCCAAACTTCGCATCCCAACAGAGCTGCCTTTGGCAGTAGGAACGCGTAAGGTCATTTTGTCTTTTGCAAAATCAATTACAAATAACTCCATAGATATACCGGCAATTTCTTGTTCCTCTATTGCCGTAATTTTCCCGACTCCGTGAGAAGGGTACACAACAAACTGATCTACAACAAAATCATTACTACTCATATTTCCCATTCCTTAAACAAACCATGAAGGTTTAATAGTTACAAATTAATTTAATTTTTAAAAGTTGGCATCATATTATTTTTTAATACAGATTATTATTTTAATTCATATTTGCCTAAATTATTAATGTCACTCTTTCTGCTTTAAACAATCACGTATCACAAAAAATGGAGGCATTAAACCCCAGTTTAAAACTAAGAATGTACAAAACAAAGAGTGAATAAAGCTACGTCAATTATTCAGACCAAGTCCAAGGCCTTATAAAGTTTCCTAAAGATTTTTTTATTAGCATATCATCAATATCATATGTTGCTTTGTTCAAATGCGCTGTTAAACCAAGCTTTTTATCTTCAAGCACTTCCTTAACAGTTACATCTAGACCATCCTCAAGAAGTTTTTCATCATATACTCTCTTGATTGCAAGTTTTCTTAACTGAGGTTTGAATATTTTACCAACCGCTGTTTTAGGAAGCTCATCTATAATCTCAATATATTTTGGACGTGCCGCTCGTTCTGGAACATGCTTATTCGAAAATTCAAATAGTTCTTCTATCGTTACGGAAGCACCAGCATTTAATTCTACATAAGCACACGGCATTTCTCCAGTTTTTTCGTCAGGCTGCCCTATCGCTCCAGCCATCGCAATCGAGGGATGTCCAGCTAACGCCTCTTCGATTAAAGCTGGGTCAATATTGTGGCCACTACGAATAATCAAATCCTTGGCTCTCCCTGTAATCCAAAGGTAACCATCTTCATCAATTCTACCTAAGTCACCCGTTCTGAAAAATACCTTATCAGCATAAAGCCCAGCATTTTTTGCTTTTTCTGTATAAGTTTCACCAACATTGATGCCAGCATTGGAAATACAAATCTCACCAATCTCATCTATTTCCATTTCACGTATTATTTCCCCATTTTCCTGACAATCAAGGATACGCACTTTAGTGTATGGTAAAGGAATACCGATTGAGCCTACCTTGCGTAGGCCATCTTTAGGATTACAGCTAACTAAGCACGTTGCTTCTGTAAGGCCATAACCTTCGATTATCTCAACACCTGTCACCTCTTGGAAACGTTTAAATAATTCTACTGGCATTGGAGCAGATCCACAAAAAGCTGCATTTAAGGATGAAATATCCGCGTTGACTGGTCTTTGTAGTAACTGAGAAGCAGCCGTTGGAACAGTAACCATGAATGTGGCTTCCCAACGCTCTATTAGTTTCCAGAAATCATCAAACACCCCATCACCACGATATCCTGCTGGTGTGGGTAAAACCATATGGGCTCCTGATACTAAACATCCAGCCCATATTGGGTAAGCTGCAAAAACGTGAAATAGTGGTAAAGGACAGAGTAATACATCTTTTTCTGTGTACAATACGGCGTCTCCCAACCACCCATTGTACAAAACACCAGAATGTCGGTGTTGCGCAATTTTTGGCATTCCAGTAGTGCCACCAGTATGAAAATATGCACAATAATGGTCTTCTTGGCCCTCTTTAAAATCCAATTCATCTGATCTCATGCTACTTAGTGCAGAATTAAATTCTATTATATTTGCAGAATGGTTAATTGGATTTTTCGGTCTTATTAATGGAACTATCCATGATAGCGGTGGGCTTAAATGAGGAAGCAAATCAATTTCAACCACAGTTTTTACATTAGGAGCTTGCAAAACTGCTTCAGCTGCTAACTGGGCAACATCTGACTTTGGAAATGCGCGTATTGTTACCAAGACCTTTGCCCCAGTTTCACGCAACAATGCAGCAATCTGAGAAGGTTCTAGCGTTGGATTTATTGGCGCAACAATACCCGCAGTCATCCCACCCATTAGAGTTATCAATGTCTCGTGACTTGTTGGAAGCAAATAAGCAACCACATCGTTTTGCTCGATGCCCAAAGATCTAAAAAGATTTGCAGCTTGAGTTACTTTTTTTACTAAATTATCCCAATTTAACGTCGTTGCTTTATCTTTGAATCCAGACTTTAATTGGAAACTTACTGCCGGCCTATTTGGAAACTTTTTTGCTGTCTTACAAAGTTGTTCATACACTGTTTTTTCTTCCCAGCGTTTTGAAACATCCATTTCAGCTTCAATTTTAGCAGTGTCAGCAAGTGTAGCAACCGTATAGTTCATAGCTTTTCTCCCAAAATACTATTTCTAGCAAACATCCATCAACCAAATCAATATTAATTTCTGTATTGCCAGCAAACTCTATATCAACTTCTATATGAAAGAAAATATCAAATTGAATTTTATTCAACTAAGTACAAATTTATTACATATCATTGTTAATTTTTTCAGTAATTAAATAATTTGATTTCAATCAGCTTTATCCTTAACTAGCAGTCCAAATACTGTCTGAGGAGAAAATAAATTTCGATATCTTATTTATCAAAAGGGAACGGTCCAACAATTTTATGTTTGCACGGACTAGGATTAAACTCTGAAAGTTTTGAACCTCAACTTGATGAACTATCAGATGAATTTAATGTCGTTGCCTGGAATATGCCCAATCCTGGAAGCACATCGTCTAAAGCAATGAATTTTGATAATTTAGCAAATTCTGGTTTTCAGTTACTAGATTCCCTTGATATTAAATCATGCCACGTGGTTGGACATTCTATGGGTGGAATGATTGCCCTCGAAATGGCTTTAATTAATCCAGATCGAATAAAATCAATAAGTTTATTGGGAGCAACAAGTGCATTTGGTGGTAAAGACGATACTTTCAAAAATTCATTTTTAAGCTCTAGATTAAGACCGCTTTCTGAAGGCCACACAATGAAAGAAGTTGCTCAATATAATGTACCGTTAATGTTTTCTGAAGATGCAAATCAAGAATATATTACAAGATCTATTGAAGCTATGGGAAAAATCAGTACCAATGAATATCGTTTGGCTTTAGAATGTTTGACTACTTTCAACCGGAGAACAGAAATTTCCTTTATTGAGCAACCTTGTTGTTTAATTGCCGCCTCTCTAGATCAAGCTGCACCAGCTCGTACGATGAAAAAAATGTCCGAAAAAATAAAAAATTCAAGTTATCATTTGATTGATAACTGTGGCCACATGATGCAATTAGACAAACCAGAGAAAATAAATACTATAATAAGAGCTTTCCTTAAAGGGCTAACCTAGCATTTTTTCACAAAAGGCTGGCAAACTGCCACTTGACCTTCAATTGTTGTTTAAATAAGACGATAGCTCTCTATGCGGGCGTTGTGTAGTGGTAAGACCTTAGCCTTCCAAGCTAATGACGCGAGTTCGATTCTCGCCGCCCGCTCCAAAGCTTCAAATGTAATTTGAAATTTATCTGAAAAAATTTAGTTAGAAAATTCATTCTTAATGAATTCCAACTTGCAATTTTATTAACATTTAGTTCTTCTATTTTTGAGAATCAAAAAGATAAATTTATAAAAGGGTTATGCAATTATTCAATTTGTTTACATAATTTTATTTTTTGCACCACTAATAATTGGCTGTATATTCATGGGTGTGCAAAAAAAAATTAACTTAATTCACTCCTCATCAGGCATAAAAAAATCAACCTTCGTTGGATATTCTTGGACGTATTTTTTCTTTGGTTTTTTTGTACCAATCTTCCGTGGTGAAATTGGTATAGGGGTCTTGCACCTTGTACTTTCATTCGTAACATTTGGTATTTTCCAATTGATTATGCCTTTTCTGTATAATAAACAGTACTCTACCCGCTTAATAGTTAATGGATGGACTTTAAATGATACCGAAGAACTTAATAAATTTGCTCAAAAAAAACTTAATATTGAACAAATTTAAAAATAGATCCAGAGGATAAAAAAATGGTAACAAAAGTTGAGAAACAAGGTGACGGTGCATTTCGATTGGAAGACGATAAGGAATTGATGCAGGAATTCACCTATTCTGGTGCACTGAGCTTTTGCAGAAGACGTTACAGCCGTGATTTAGAAAGTATTGATGTTGTTGTGAGCGGCATTCCCTATGACAATGCCGTCACAAATAGGCCAGGCACGCGCTTTGGACCCAGAGCCATCCGAGCAGCCTCATCACAATTGGCAGAGTTGCCTCACTTCCCCTACGGATTCGAACCATTTAGGCATTTGTCAGTCATTGATTATGGAGATTGCGAAATTGATTCACATCAACCGGCAAGTGTTTTTGATACAATAGAACATCACGCTGATAGAATTTTAAGATCAAATGCAAAAATGGTTAGTTTAGGTGGAGACCATTCAATAACGTATCCACTATTAAAGGCTCACGCAAAAAAATATGGTCCTATAACACTAATTCAATTTGACGCTCATTGCGACACTTGGAGCGATGATGGTATGCGATTTGATCATGGTACAATGTTTGCAAGAGCTGCAGACGAAGGAATTATTGACGTTACAAAATCGAGTCAAATCGGTCTTAGAACTTATAATGACACTGACTATGGTTTTGAAATTCTTACAAGTCCGTGGATACATAGAAATGGTATACAAGCAGCTATAGACATTGCAGTAACACGAGCCAAGACATCACCAGTTTATCTTTCATTCGATATAGATGGACTTGATCCAGCTTACGCACCAGGCACTGGAACTCCAGTCAGTGGAGGTCTTGCAAGCTGGCAAGGTTTGGAATTTGTGAGAGGTTTAGAACCGTTAAATCTTATCGGAATGGACGTTGTAGAAGTTTCACCCGCTTATGATAATGCTGAAATTACAGCACTGGCCGCCGCTAACATGGCATATGATTGGATTTCAGTACTAGCAAAAAAAAATGGTGCACCCTGCAAGTTTGTTGGCCGCGTTTAACTAAAAGCTTCTAAAAGTATTAATTTTAAGATATATGTACATTATGATTATGCGAATATTAACAATGTTTTCATTTATCTGGCTTTTATCAGGATGTTTGCCAGCACTAGCATCTGATTATGAAAAGCTGCTGCAGCCCTTGTTGGAAGAATGCATCAACATCTGATTTAAAATTTGATGCATGTATACTTTAACTCAATTTCAACAAAACGAGTAAATAGAACAAAAAACCATCTTGATCACTATAAATATCTACTCTGCTATATCTTCAGCCCAAAGTTCAGGCTTCTCCTCAATGAATTTGGTCATTAGATTAATACAATCTTGATCGTTAGCAATAATAACTTCAACACCCCGTGAACGCAACAATTCTTCATTACCTCCAAAGTTTACGGCCTCTCCGATTACCACTCTTGGGATCCCAAATTGAATAATTGTTCCAGTACACATCATGCAGGGACTAAGAGAAGTATAGAGTGTTGTATCGCGATAAGTACTTTGACGCCCTGCTTTTCTTAAAGCATCCATTTCTCCATGTGCAATTGGATCTCCTTTTTGAACACGTTGATTTCGACCTTGGGCGACCACTTTACCCGCTCGCTCAAGCACAGAGCCAATTGGGCAGCCCCCCTCTTCAAAGCCTTCTTTTGCTTCTTCATAGGCAATACGCAACATTTGAGTGTCTATTTTGCTAAGCATAGTTTTATCCCTTCATAATAATAAATTAAAAATCAATTTTTGTGCCTGTTTTTATTCTCATAAAAAAATAATCTCACCTTCACAAATTATGTCCATGGCCTTTGCTTTTTTTATGCGATCACTATTTGTTTTTAAATTTTCCGATAACACTACGACATCTACTAACATACCAGTTCTTAAAATTCCCTTTTTTCTCTGCAAATTCTGCATAAGTACCTATAGCGGTATAAGACGCAAGGGTGTCTGTCAAAGTTTGTTTTTGATTAGTACATCAAGCATCTGAAATCTTAGAAAAACAATGCCAGCAAATATGTCCATAGGATTTAACCCAACAACAATCTTATGTCCTCTCATAGCTATTGACGTTGCTTACGGCTTTTGTGGATCCATCGTTTGTATTCGTACATTTGTTATAACAATATCTACTTTCACTAAAATATTTTTTGCTAAAATTAAAATCTCTTACTTAATAAATTGGATTTATAAATCAAAATTATTTAACTAATATAAAACTTGATTAAAGTTTTTAGCAACGTATAAAAGAGTATGGGAACTTCAATTTATATAAATGCTATTAAGGTATTCACAATTAAAAAAGTTCTAGCAATTACAAAAATTGCACTAAAAATTTAATTTAAATTAATACTTAAGCTGTCACTAAAATATAATTTAATGAAAGGAATAAAAATGAAAATTTTAACATCACGCCGTCAATTACTGGTCGGTGCATCTGCAATGGTAGCTCTACCAGCCTATCTTCGAACAGCATCAGCTGGCGCAATTGTAAAAGTTGCGGGGGTACATATGTCACCAGTAGAGAATGCTTGGAATTCACGAATACATTTAGCATTTAAACAAGCAGCAGAAGCAGGTTTAATTGAATACGAATTTTCAGAAGGAGTTTCACCAACTGATTATCCAAGAGCAATGAGAGAATATGCAGAAAATGGTTCGCAATTAATATGGGGCGAAAGTTACGCAGTTGAAAATCAGGCTCGAGATGTTGCAGCAGATTATCCAAAAACTGCGTTTTTAATGGGTTCATCTGGCGGACCAGAGGGTGACAATTTCGGAGTGTTTGGAACGCGAAATCACGAAGCTGCATACCTAGCAGGTATGCTTGCTGGAAAAATGTCAAAAACTGGAGTTTTTGGATCTGTTGGTGGTTATCCAATACCAGAAGTGAATCTACTAATTAATGCATTCCGTATTGGCGTCAAAGAAGTAAACTCTGATGCTAAGTTTTTAAACGGCTTTATCGGTGCATGGTTTGACCCAGCTAAAGCAAAAGAAGCAGCAATTGCACAAATTGATGCGGGTGCTGATATCTTGTTTGGTGAGCGAATTGGAACGGCCGACGCTGCTAAAGAACGAGGAATAAAAGCTATTGGCTCCCTAATTGATTATACACCTAGATATCCAGGAACAGTGTTTGCCAATGCTATTTGGAACTATGGACCAACGATTGAAGCCATTGTTGCAGACGTTAATGCAGGCAACGCTGTAGGTCGCGATTATACTGAGTACTCATTTATGAAGTATGGTGGTAACGAATTAATATATGTCCAAGATGAAGTTCCAGCAGATGCAATTCCGGCTATGGAAAAAAGACAGGCTGCTATTGCAGCTGGCACATATGATGTACCAATCGATGCTAGTGAACCAGCCTAAAGAGATTTGGTTTGGATGCAACTCAAGTCGCCAGCAATATTGCTGGCGGCAAAATTACTGCTCTTCAAGCTATGCAAAATGCTATTTCAAGGGCAGAAGAGTACAGTAACTTAGGCGCTATTGTTGAAATAGATGCCGAAAATGCTTTGACACTTGCAAAAAAAGCTGACGACACACCAAGAGATAAAAGAGGGTGTTTTCATGGCGTACCATTTCTTGGAAAAGATTTGGGCTCATCATCATTCAATTTAACAACATCTGGTGGCGTATTAGCCTTAAAAAATAAATTGGGGAAAACTAAATCCGAAAGTGAATTATTTTCTAGATTCCACAAATCAGGCTTGATAACATTTGGTCTTACCGCAGTCCCAGAATTTGGTTTAGCTCTAACTTCTGAACCTCCTGGGATGCAACCAGCACAAAACCCTTGGAACATTGCATACTCACCGGGGGGATCCTCAGGAGGCGCTGCTTCGGCAGTAGCCACAGGAATAGTGCCAATGGCTCACGCTACAGATGCGGCAGGGTCAATAAGAATACCATCTGCCTGTTGTGGATTAATGGGATTGAAACCTTCAAGAGGCACTAGCCCCGGTGGCCCAGAATTCAATAATTACCTTGCAGGGATTGCAGAAGAATTTGTAATCACACGGTCAATACGCGATTTAAAAAAAGCATTCCAAGTTATAAATACAAACAAGCATTTCGACCAAAGTTCAAAGAACAAAAAAGACCTTTCTAGGATTGGACTTTGCGTTTCTGAAAATAGCAGCGAACTTCAACATAAATTAATATACGAAACTGCAACTAAATTAAGGAAATTAAATTTCCAAGTAGTGGAAATGGCTTCACCAGAAAAATTAGGTGCAGATTCACAAGAAATTGCTCGGATAATATTAACAGCAGCACTTGCAGAATGCTTAGATAGCTTTGAAATCAAAGATTCCGAAATAAGTCCTTTAACAGCTTCCATAGCAAAAGAAGGACGAGCCATGCATGCATCTACTATTTTTTCAGCAACTCGTGGTATTGCAAAAATATCTAATAATTTAAACGAATTCTTCGGTAATGTTGACGTAATTATATCACCAATATTGTCAGATTTACCGCCCAGATTAGGTTTTTTTAATTTTAATAATGAGGATCCATCATCCCATTTTACTGCTATGGAGGAGCTAGCGCCAAATGCTTCCTTAGCCAATGTATCAGGGTTTCCGGCACTGGCGATGCCCTTTGGGTTTGAAAATGGTTTACCAATTGGATTACAACTAATGAGCAAAATTGGAACCGACCTCTCTCTTCTTGAACTTGGTCAGAAATTAGATCAAATGCATGTGATAAAAAAAATTTCTTTTGATAGGCTAAATAATTAATGGACACTGTTCTTGAGATAAACAAAATTTCTAAAAGATTTGGCTCCTTAGTTGCTAATGACTCAGTAAGCTTAAAACTTGGTAAAGGAGAAATTTTGGCATTACTCGGTGAAAATGGGGCCGGTAAAACAACACTTATGAACATAATTTATGGGCATTACACTGCTGACAGTGGCAAAATAAATGTATTGGGTAAAAATTTATCTGGGGGAAAACCAAGAGAAGCCATTGAAGCTGGAATAGGCATGGTTCACCAACATTTTTCTCTTGCTGGTAACTTAACTGTTTTAGAAAATGTAATGATAGGTTCTGAATCATTATTTAAGCGTAGTTCGGACAAACAATTTGCTAAAGATAAATTACTTTCAATTTCAGAAAAATTTGGACTCCCCGTGTCACCTGGAGCTCTAATTTCCTCATTATCAGTAGGTGAAAGGCAACGCGTTGAAATCTTAAAAGCGTTATATCGAAACGCTAAGATTTTAATATTGGATGAACCTACCGCTGTATTAGCAAGACCTGAGGCAGAAAAATTATTCAAAACTTTAAGGGAAATGACAAAAGAAGGTCTTTCATTAGTTTTTATAAGCCACAAACTTCATGAAGTAATGTCCGCAGCTGATCGCGTAACTGTATTAAGAGGTGGTAAAGTAGTTGCTGAACGTGAAACAAAAAAGACATCTAAAGAAGAATTAGCGGAGTTAATGGTTGGGCATCAAGTCAACAGACCAATACGAAAAGCACAGTCTATTGGAAAAAAAGTTATTGAAGCATCCAACATAACAGTAAAACATAAAAATCAAATTCAACTTGATAATATCTCATTCTCAATAAATGAGGGTGAAATATTAGGAATTGTGGGTATTTCTGGTAATGGACAGGCGGCTCTTGGGCGTCTCGTGTCTGGAATTGGAGAGCCAGCTTCTGGAAAGTTAACCTTTTTTGAGGCTAAAATGAATGGATTTACGCCTCGAGATTGCATTAACTCAGGTATTGGACGCATTCCAGAGGATCGGAACACCGAAGGAATAATAGGTGAACTGAACATCTGGGAGAATGCTATTATTGAAAGACTACATGAACCTAGTTTTTCTAAGGGTGGTTTTATTCGCAAAAAATCCGCGCGTGCTTTTGCCAATGATTTAATCAAAAAGTTTGATGTCAGAGGCGCCACATCAGAAACACAAGCACGTCTTTTATCTGGCGGCAATATGCAGAAACTTGTATTAGGTAGGGCTCTTTCAGTATCACCCAAATTAATCGTGGCTAATCAACCAACTCGAGGTTTAGATGAGGGTGCTATAGCTGCTGTTCATAAAGAGCTTCTAAAGGCCAGAAGTGAGGGCGTTGCAATTCTATTAATATCTGAAGAACTAGAAGAAGCTGTTGGGTTAGCTGATAGACTCCAGGCAATAGTAAAAGGTAAATTATCCGAACCTATTACTGCAGAAAATGCAGATGCTACCCGCTTAGGTTTAATGATGGCTGGAGTTTGGGATACAATTGATGAGACTTGAAAGGCGCGCATACGTCTCGACTAAGTTAGTTATAGTTGCACCTATTCTAGCAATCTTGGCTTCTTTAAGCCTTTCTGGAATTCTTATAATTTTGGCAGGAGTGAATCCTTTCATAGCGTACTTTGAAATAGTAAAAGGAGCATTTGGATCAAAACTGGCAATAACAGAAACCTTAACCCGAGCAAGTCCCTTAATTCTTACAGGACTTGCAGCAGCAGTAGCCTTCAGGGCTCGCTTGTGGAACATTGGAGGAGAAGGACAGTTTTACATTGGTGCACTAGTTGCTGCAGCTGTTGGAAATAATCTCTTACTAGGCCTCCCAGTAATCATCTCGATGACATTAATTATGCTGTCTGCTATGATAGCAGGTGCCGTTTTACTCGCAGGTCCTGCTTTACTCAGACTGCGCTTCGGAATCGATGAAGTTGTTACAACTTTACTTCTTAATTTTATAATTATTCTTTTTGTAGGCTTGATGATCGAAGGACCACTTAAGGATCCATTTGCATTTGGCTGGCCCCAATCAGTTCCTGTAGATAGATCCCTTAGATTTGCAGATCTTGTTCCAAGCTCGCGCTTGCATAACGGTTTTTTGATTTCAATATTTGCTGCATTTTCCATATGGATCGTAGTTACTCGAACAGTATTTGGCCTAAAGGCCCGAGCGACTGGTTTTACCCCTCAAGCAGCTGCATTTTCTGGGATATCTTTGTCCAAAACAATTATGGGTGTAGCGTTAATATCAGGTGCTTTGGCAGGTCTCGCTGGAGCAATAGAAGTAATGGGTGTAACTGGATATGTTACTACCACTTTATCTCCTGGATTTGGATATGCAGGTATAGTCGTAGCTATGCTTGCAGCATTACATCCAGGTGGCGTAATCGCTAGCGCGATATTCATTGCATCTATTTTTGTGGGTGCGGATGCAATGAGCAGAGCTACTGGTGTGCCTAGCTTTATTGCAGATGTGATAATGTCTTTATCATTACTGACAATGTTAATTGCAATCTTCTTTACAAATTACAGGATAAGAAGATGATAGAAGCCCTTGAAATACTCACAAACGCAAGTCTTTGGTCAGCAGTTTTAAGGATTGCAACTCCACTAATTTTTGGAGTTCTTGGAGCCTTGTTGTGTGAGCGTGTAGGTGTTTTAAACCTCGCCATTGAAGGTATTATGACTATGGGTGCTATGATTGGCTGGCTATCTGTTTACTTGGGTGCTGATCTGTGGACAGGTCTTGCCATAGCGGCTATCTCAGGTGGAATCATAGGTTTGCTTCATGCCTTTCTTACCGTACAGTTGAGCCTTTCACAGCATGTATCTGGTTTGGGAATAACACTATTTGCATCATCTTTAGCGTATTTTATTTATAGGCTAGTCGTAAATGTTGGATCATTACCACCGACTATTGAACCGTTCCAACCCATAGAAATACCCGTATTATCTGAACTTCCATTTGTTGGAGAGGTCTTTTTTAGCCAAATGGGACCAACTTATCTCGCAATCTTTTGTGTTTTATTAATGGCCTATATACTGAGACGAACCCCGCTGGGACTGGCAATTCGAATGACGGGCGAAAATCCTCATGCAGTGGATGCTCAGGGATTAAATCCAATAGTGATCAGAGTTTTTGCAATTGTAGTCGGCTCAGCCTTGATGGCTTTAGGAGGTTCATTTTTAACAACTGCCGCGTTTAATAGTTTCTTTCCCGAAATGGTACAAGGTAGGGGTTGGATATGCATAGCCCTCGTTATATTTGCTTCGTGGCAACCTGGAAAAGCATTTTTTGGTGCGATTTTATTTTCATTTTTTGATGCCTATCAGTTGCGTCTTCAACATGTTGTAGAAGATGTTCCATATCAATTATTTTTGATGGCACCATATGTATTATCTATTTTAGCATTAATTCTAGTCTCTCGACGTTCAAAAGTGCCTGAAGCTTTAATGGAACCCTACAGAAGGGGTGAAAGGTAGAATTTAATTTATTCACATTTAGATGTTGACTGAGTGAGAAGCTACAAGTATCCACATCCTCGGTTTGGGCGACGCGCTGCAAGGTGCGGCAGGGGACTGTAACTCCCCCGAGGCGACTCACGCCTGGTTCGATTCCAGGGTCGCCCACCACTAAAATTTTTTCATTTTTTCCGTGATAAAATTCATTTTTTGGCTATAAGCTTATACTTATGAACAAAAATTTACGAAAAATATCTTTAAAAGCTTTTAAATATGGTGTGTTAGCTGCTGACCCCAGTGGGTGTTTAGAAAGAGCTATAAAGAAAAATCCTATACCAGTTCCAAATGGCGGTAAATATATTGTTATTTCACTGGGTAAAGCAGCTTGTTTACTTATGAAGACAATAATTGATATTCTACCCACCCATGCAGAAAAAAAATTATTGGCAATTACAAATTATGAGAATGTTCAGTTAATAAACGAATGTGAAGTAATTGGAGCTAGTCACCCTGTCCCAGATAAAAATGGAATAAAAGCAAGTCAAAAAGTTATCAGTATATTACAGAATGCATCTCTTGAAGATACTCTAATTATATTAATAAGTGGAGGATCTTCAGCGTTATTACCAGCGCCAGTTAATGGCTTAATGCTGCAAGATAAAGTTGAAATCAATCAATTGTTATTGAATTCAGATCTAAGTATTTCAGAAATAAATTTAATTCGCCAGACAATGTCCGTATTAAAAGGTGGCGGCTTCACAACTATTGCAAACCCTGTTCCCATTCATTCTTTCATTCTTTCAGATGTTATTGGAGATGATCTAAAAGTAATAGGAAGTGGCCCAACAGTAAGTCCAATTGGCAATATCCAACAATCATATAAGTTACTGATCAAGAAAAACCTTTATTCAAAACTTTCTTTTAAACTTCAAAATTACTTTAGATCAGAAAATCAAAAATTGTTTAAACCTAATATTTTAAGTAAAAATATATTAATTGGTAACAACAAACAGAGCGTTGAAGCGATGGCAAAAATGGCAAATGCAGAAGTAATCTCTTATCCAATTATTGGAAATGTCCAAACTGCAACTAAAACAATTTTCAAGGAAATAAGCGCACGGCGTGAAAAAAAATACGTAGCATTGGCTTTTGGTGGAGAAACAACTGTGGAAGTTTTAGGAAACGGCATAGGCGGTCGAAACCAAGAACTAGCATTACGGATTGCTGATAAATTGCACAGTGAAAATTTAAGAGGTAGATGGTGCTTTCTTAGTGGAGGCACGGATGGCCAAGATGGACCAACAAAAGCAGCTGGTGGTATCGTGGATCAAGATACAATATTGCGGCTAAATTATAATAACATATGTATTAAGAATTATTTGGATAATAATGATAGTAATAATGCCCTTAAAGTAGCAGAGGACCTTTTAATAACAGGAAGTACTGGAACAAATGTGGCTGATTTACAATTATTTTTATGGGAGAACACATAAAAATTAAGACTACCTAAATGAAGCTGAGCATTAAAAACTTGAATTATTTCAAAATATATGGTGACTTTATCTACATATTGAAGTCCAAAATTGTTATATGTATTAAAATTAAAGGAGAAGAGTCATATGGTTGAATCATTTAATGGATGGATATTTTTAATAATATATTTGTTAAACTGGGCAGGTGGTGCAATGTATGCTTACCAAACAGTTTTCAATACTGTTCCTTGGTTAAACAAATATGGCATCCATGAATCAGGTGTTTTACCAACTAGAGTTTTAGGTACTTTTGTTAGTGCTGGAACCCTATTGGGTCTGTATATTCTATTTACTGGTCCAGAAGGGACTTGGCCATTTTTTGTATTTAACTTCCTTCAGGCACTGATTTTTGTTGTAGTTGGTTACACGACAGTAACAAATTCAAACGCAGCTAAATTAGAAGGTGTTAATTACACAGCAGAAGCATATATTGCGCCAGCTGTATTTACTGTTTTAAATGGTGTCTTGATTTATGGTCTTGGTGATAAAATCTGGTAAGTAAAAATTAAACTGAATCTCTCAGCAAAATATTAATACTGTTGAGAGATTATATTAATTTTTATAAGCGTCTTCGGCAACGAGGTACGCCTTGTAAGCCCAACATTCGACCCCAAGACACCCCACCTATTGGTTCCAAACACACCAATATAAAATTAAAAACTCATTCCCATTTTGTTTTATAAGGTAATTTTTAAATACACGCGCACAGTTACAACAACTTTGTCTTTAAAATTTTTAAAGACTAACATAACTTAAGGCAATATTGTTAGATGGAGATACAAATGCGTCACGGTGGCCAAATTTTAATTGACCAATTGAAAATACAAGGTGTGGATAGAGTTTTTTGCATTCCTGGAGAAAGTTACTTACCTGCTCTGGATGGCCTTTACGAAAGTGGGATTCAGACAATTGTAGGTCGTCAAGAAGGTGGTGTGGCAATGATGGCAGAAGCTTCAGGAAAACTAACTGGAAGGCCTGGAATTGCGTTTGTAACACGAGGTCCTGGAGCAACTAACGCATCAGCAGGTGTTCATATTGCATTTCAAGACAGCACCCCAATGATACTATTTGTTGGCCAAATTGATAGTTCACAACGTGATCGAGAAGCATTTCAAGAAGTTGACTATAAAAAAATGTTCTCACCATTGGCCAAATGGGTTGCTGAAATTGATAGTATCGAACGCATCCCTGAATATATTTCACGCGCTTTTAGTGTTGCCTTATCAGGGAGGCCTGGCCCAGTTGTCATCTCTCTACCTGAAGATACTTTATTTGCTAAGGCAAACGTAGCTGATGCCCCGACAGTAAAACTTCCAAAACAAATGGTATCAGATCAAGACGTGGTAGACACAATCAACAAATTAAAAGACGCAACAAATCCTTTCATCATAGTGGGTGGAAGTGGGTGGTCATCAGAAGCCGCCAAAAATCTTGGGAAGTTTGCTGAATCATTAGGAATCCCCGTTGGGACATCGTTTAGATGTCAGGATTATTTAGATAACCGTCATCCAAACTATGTTGGCGATGTTGGTATTGCAATAAATCCATATTTACTCACACGCATAAAAATGGCCGACTGTATCCTTGTTTTAAATGCGCGTTTGGGCGAAATGACGACAGGTGGCTATACTATGTTTGATATTCCTAAAACAAAACCATTCCTTATCCACATTCATCCAGATCCAAATGAACTTGGCAGCGTTTATCAGCCTGATATTGGTCTTGTATGTAATAGTGCAGAATTCGTCAAAAAAGCCGTAAGTCTTTCAAAAGAATATCAGAATAAATCACCCACTAAAGAACGCGCTTCTTACAAAGACTGGCAAAAACCATTAACAACGCCTGGTAAGGTAAAAATGGAAGTTATAATTAAGAAACTATCAAATACCTTACCAGAAGAAACAATTATAACGAATGGTGCTGGAAATTATAATGGCTGGCTTCATCGATATTTCACATATAAGGGTTGGCGAACACAAATAGGCTCCACGAGTGGTTCAATGGGATATGGTTTGCCTGCGGCAGTAGCTGCAAAAATACAATATCCCAATAAAGAGGTTATTTGCCTCTCTGGTGATGGCTGCTTTCAAATGACTATGCAAGAATTTGGAACTGCCTGCCAATATGGCTTAAATATAATTGTTATCATTTCAAATAATTCAGTTTACGGAACAATTAAAATGCATCAAGAAAGAGAATTTCCAGGCCGCCCTTCTGGAACAACTATGGTTAATCCAAATTTTGCTGAGTTGGCAAAATCTTATGGTGGGTATGGAGAAGTTGTATTCTCAACAGATCAATTTTCTGACGCATTAGAACGAGCGCGCCAATCAAATAGACCAGCAATTCTTGATCTAAGAACAGATCCAAAAGCCATAAACCCCCAAACATTAGAAGCAATGTAACCTAACTGCCAATATCTAACTTCAATCTAGCGGTTGCGCATTTTCAACTAGTTTCACAAAAAAACTTGCTCCAATTGGAGAGAGCTCATCATTAAAATCATACTCTGGGTTATGCAGGGCCGCACTATCTCCTTGGCCAATATTTAAATAAGCGCCTGGTCGTTCCTCCAACATATAAGCAAAATCCTCAGCAGCCATAATTGGTGGCGCTTCTCCATCTATATTAGCATTTCCTGATATTTCAGAAGCCACCTTTAACGCAAATGCAGTTTGCTTAGGATGATTAACAGTTGGTGGGTAACCATACTCATATTCCAAATCAACTTTTGCACCAAACGCCTGTGCAGTGCCATCACAAATTTCTTTTAATCTTTTGACCACGAGAGCCTGTGCATCCTTTTTCAGTGTCCTTACAGTTCCATTAATAAACGCTTCACCCGGAACAATGTTATTAATAGTTCCAGTGTGAATTTGAGTTATTGAAATAACTACCGAGTCAAGTGCAGATAAGTTTCTAGAAGAAATTGTTTGAATACTTTGCGCTATTTGAACAGCCACAATAACAGGATCAATAGTTTCTTCTGGGTTGGCCCCATGCCCTCCCTGCCCTGTAATCCAAATAGAAAAACTATCAGCTGCTGCCAAAACTGGTCCAGGATTTGTTGAAAAGAAACCAAGCGGTGACCCAGGTGAGTTATGTATCCCATATACTTGACGAATATCAAAGTTATCCATCACACCCTCTTTGCACATAACCTCTCCACCTCCACCACCTTCTTCAGCAGGTTGAAATATAAGAGCAACACGACCACTAAAGTTTCTCGTTTCTGAAAGATATCGGGCAGCGCCTAATAACATTGTTGTGTGACCATCATGTCCGCATGCATGCATTTGGCCATCAACAGTCGATTTATACTCGTGATCTTTAATCTCCTGCAATGGCAGTGCGTCCATATCAGCTCTCAATCCAATAGTTGGACCTGAATTTTTTCCATTAATAATTGCTACAACTCCACTTTCAGCAATTTTTTCATGGATTTCATCTACACCAAATTCTTTTAACTTTTTTACAACAAAAGCCGCAGTTTTGTGACAATCAAAGTTCAACTCTGGATTTCGGTGAATATGCTGACGCCATTCCTTCATTTCATCGTGATAGTCAGCAATCCTATTTATTATGGGCATATCATAAATCCTTAATTTATTGTTTATTCTTAGTTTTCTTATGTGGTGGATATCTTTTTGTTTCCATGGCTACGAGCCAATCCATGTGATTTCTAACAAATTCGTTTGAAGCGTCTCGTGGAGGATTATAGTCCCACGAGTGGAGTATTCCTGCCTCCATTGCAGCGTGAATACCTCGCCTCTGCTTTTGAGTTGCTATAACATTTCTTCGAATAGCTTCGCTGTCCCATCTAGATTTAATTTCATTTTTAAATGATTGCGCTATATCTTTGTATTCTGCATCCTCAACCAAATTTTTCAATTCATCTGGATCATTGATTAAATTATAAAGTTGAGGTGGGTCTACGTCACAATGTATATATTTGTACTCACCTCGTCTAATCATAAACATAGGATGAGATGCGCACTCTGCGCAATATTCTGCAATTGCCTCACCGTCTTCTTGGCTTTCGCCTTTTGCAAGAGCCCATAATGATCGACCATCTATTGGCATAGCCATTTCAGGTTTTTCTTTATTTGCCATATCTAAAATAGTAGGTAACAAATCAACCAAAGAGCATGGATTATCACATTGCCCTTGCTCTACTCCAGGGCCAGAAATTATTAAAGGTACTCGAGCAGAATGTTCGAACATATTCATTTTATACCATAGCCCACGTTCACCTAGCATGTCCCCATGATCAGATGTTACAATGATGATAGTATTATCAATTTGACCACTTTCTTCTAAGGCCTGTAAAATAACTCCAACATTCTCATCAAAATAGGAACAATTTGCAAAATAAGCATGCCGAGCATTTCTAACCTCATCATCTGTAACCTTTATTATATCAGCCTGAATTCCATGTCTTAGCCGTTCTGAATGTGGATCAAGCGTAGCTGGTATACTAGGCATTTCAATTTCATCATGATTATAAAGATTCCAATGCTCCGGTCTTGCTAAATATGGATCATGAGGATGGATTAGACTAACGACCATACAAAACGGATTTATATCTTCCATCGCATATTCAAATATTCTTCGACGCGCGTAAAAAGTCGTTTCCTCATCATACTCGTACTGGTAAGTTGTATTGGTTATCCCAGCCTCTCTGACACTCTCCATATTATGATACCATTTATCTATGCGTTCATCGGGGGCTTCCCAATCTGGTGTCCAGGCATGATCAGCCGGATATATGTCAGTAGTTAACCTTTCTTCGAAACCATGTAGTTGATCTGGTCCAACAAAATGCATTTTTCCAGACAAACAAGTTCTATAACCCATTAATCTCAAGTAGTGCGCAAAAGTCGGAATAGTTGCAGGAAATTCTGAAGCGTTATCATAAGCTGCGATGCTTGTAATATGTTGACCTGACATAAAGCTAAATCGGGAAGGAGCACATAATGGCGCATTACAATAGGCTGCATCAAAACGCATGCCACGCGCAGCTAATTTATCCATATGGGGTGTTTTAACACAAGTGTTTCCGTAAGCAGAAGTGAATTGTGGTGCAAGCTGGTCTGCCATTATGATCACTATGTTCGGAGAGCTCACTAGTACACCTCAATTTTTGTTATGACAGTTTAACTTTGATTGAAATGGTTTTGCGGGTCAATGACTTTAGAGAGGTCAATAATATGCCTTAGTTATCTTAAGAAAATTCTAAATTAATCTGTGTTACTGATAATTAAATTATCTTTTTGTTTTAATAAGATGTTTTTTATATTTATAGTTTAAAATCATTCTAATGTACTTGACCTTGGTTCAACTGGTTTCTAAAATAAGTGAATTCTAGGTGTATGCCTAAACTTGCATTCAAAAAAAACGGTAAAATAATATATAAGATCGGAGCCAATAATGACTAGCGAAAGTAAATGCCCAGTAATGGGTGGATCTCAAAAACACACAGCAGTAGGAACCACAGCTAATCAGCGTTGGTGGCCAAATCAGCTAAATCTTAAAATTCTTCATCAGAACTCTTCTTTGGCAGATCCGATGGACAGTAATTTCAAATACGCAGAAGAATTTAAAAGTTTGGATCTAAATGCAGTCAAAAAAGATATCGTTGATTTGATGACTAACTCTCAAGATTGGTGGCCAGCAGATTATGGCCATTATGGTCCATTTTTTGTTAGAATGGCATGGCACAGCGCTGGAACCTATCGGATTGGAGATGGACGTGGTGGAGCAGGCGCCGGAACGTTAAGGTTTGCTCCCTTAAATAGTTGGCCTGATAATGTAAACTTAGATAAGGCTCGGATGCTTCTTTGGCCAATTAAGCAAAAATATGGTCGTAAATTATCTTGGGCAGATTTAATGATTTTGACAGGAAACTGTGCTATTGAGTCAATGGGTCTAGAGACATTTGGTTTTGCAGGCGGTCGTGAAGATGTTTGGGAACCAGCCGAGGATATTTATTGGGGATCAGAAGGAGAATGGCTTGCTGACGAAAGATATAGTGGTGACAGAGAATTAGAAAACCCTCTAGGAGCCGTTCAAATGGGTTTGATTTACGTAAATCCAGAAGGTCCTAATGGAAACCCAGATCCTCTCGCTTCAGCACATGATATTCGCGAGACGTTTGGCCGAATGGCGATGAATGACGAGGAAACTGTTGCGCTGATTGCAGGTGGACATACTTTTGGTAAAGCACATGGTGCAGCAGACCCTGACAAATACGTTGGGCCAGAGCCAGAGGGAGCCACTTTGGCCGAACAAGCTACAGGTTGGAAGAATACATATGAAAGTGGTAAAGGATTACATACAATTAGTAGTGGCCTTGAAGGCGCTTGGACTACAAATCCTATAAAATGGGATAATAACTACTTTGAAAATCTGTTTGGCTACGAATGGGAGCAAACCAAAAGCCCAGCTGGAGCAACACAGTGGACACCAATAGAAACATCTGCCTCTGGAACTGTACCGGATGCACATGACTCATCAAAAAAGCATGCGCCAGTAATGTTCACATCTGACTTAGCTTTAAGAATGGATCCAATATATGAACCTATTTCAAGACGGTTTTATGAAAACCCTGATGAGTTGTCTGTAGCTTTTGCAAAAGCTTGGTTTAAACTAACGCATAGAGATATGGGACCGTATGTAAGAGGTTTAGGATCATTAGTTCCATCAGAAGCACAGCTATGGCAAGATCCAATTCCAAGCGTTAATCACGAATTGGTTAATGAAGATGACGTTGCTGAATTAAAAGAAGCAATTCTCAAATCCAACTTATCAATTTCGCAATTAGTGCAAACTGCATGGGCATCAGCGGCCACCTATCGTGGAACTGACAAAAGAGGCGGAGCAAACGGCGCACGTATTCGTTTAGAACCTCAAAAGAATTGGGCTGTTAATAATCCTGGAGAGTTAAGCAAAGCTCTGAATACATTGGAAGAAATTCAAAAAACATTTAATAATAAGCAATCAAATGGGAAATTAATATCTTTATCAGATGTAATAGTACTTGGCGGTTGTGCCGCGGTTGAAGCAGCAGCGAGTAAGGCTGGTCATGATTTAGGAGTACCGTTTGCACCTGGTAGAACAGATGCATTACAAGAACAAACTGACATTGAGTCATTTGCCGTTCTTGAACCAAAAGCGGACGGCTTTCGTAATTATGTTGAACATGGGCAGCAACGAAGCACTGCAGAGCTTTTAATTGATAAAGCTCAAATGCTAAATTTAACAGCACCTGAGATGACAGTGCTTATTGGCGGAATGAGAGTTTTGGATGCTAATATTTCAAACTCTAAGCATGGTGTATTCACGAAGAGGTCAGAAACATTAAGTAATGACTTTTTTGTAAATCTTATTGATATGTCTACCGAATGGAAAAAATCCAGTGATTCAGATGAGGTGTTTGAAGGATATGATCGATCCTCTGGAGAATTGAAATGGACTGGTACTTCTGTGGACCTTGCGTTGGGTTCAAACTCTCAGCTTCGAGCAATTTCTGAGGTTTACGCCTCTGATGATGGCAAACAAGCATTTGCTAAGGACTTTATCAATGCATGGTCAAAAGTAATGAATAATGATCGTTTTGATCTAAAATAAATAAGTAGTAAAAAATGTTCTTTAAATAACTTATTGGTAGGTGAGAAAATAACATCCCTTACCTACCAATAAAATATCAATTTTAAATTAATTCTTTACCTAACTCTGATAAAAGTGATGGTTGTCTAATATCATCTTCACGATTTAAATCACGAAGTTTGGTCGGGTAATCTCCAGTAAAACAATGATCCGTATAAAAGGGATTTTTGGGATCGCGCCCACCCTCATGCCCCATTGCTTTATACAAACCATCAACAGTTAAAAAAGCTAAACTATCTACACCAATAAAGTCTCGCATCTCTTCCATCGAGTTATTGGCAGCTAACAACTGTTCTTTAACTGGTGTATCTATTCCATAATAATCTGGAAATTTTATCGGTGGCGAAGCTATTCGCATATGTACCTCTGTTGCCCCAGCGTCTCGCATCATTCGAACTATCTTTATAGAAGTTGTTCCCCGAACAATTGAATCATCTATTAAAACAACCCTTTTACCAGCAACTAAAATCCGATTTGCATTATGTTTTAACTTTACTGAAAGTTCGCGGATTGATTGTAGAGGTTCAATAAATGTTCTTCCAACATAATGGTTTCTTATAATGCCCAACTCGAATGGGATACCTGAAGCTTCAGCATATCCTAGTGCTGCAGGCACACCACTATCTGGAACTGGAATAACTAGATCTACATCTATTGGAGTTTCAATCGCAAGTTGTCGACCAAATGCCTTTCGACATTCATAAACACTTAAGCCCCCAACAGAACTGTCTGGGCGCGAAAAATATATGTATTCAAAAACACACGGGCGAGGCCTCATTGGTGGAAATGGTTTAATACTTTCAATACCAGAATTGGTGATAACAACCATTTCTCCATTTTCCACCTCACGGATAAAGGTAGCACCAATTATATCAAATGCACATGTTTCAGATGCTAATATATAATGTCCATCAAGCTCACCAATAACAAGAGGTCTAATACCAAGAGGATCCCGCACTCCAATTAATTTTTTATTTGTTAGAGCAACTAGAGCATAAGCACCTTCTATCTGAAATAATGCATCAATAAATCTAGATATTGTATTACCTTTTTTTGACCTAGCAACGAGCTGTAAAATCGCTTCAGTATCAGAAGTTGATTGAAATATTGAGCCAGCTTTTACAAGGTCTTCTCTTAAGCTCAGGCCATTGGTTAAATTTCCATTATGAGCAATGGCAAACCCTCCAACTGCCAGATCTGCAAACAAAGGTTGAACATTTCTAAGGACTGTTCCACCAGTTGTTGAATATCTAACATGTCCAATTGCTGAGCTTCCAGGTAATCGGTTAAGAACACTTACCTTAGTAAAATTCTCACTTACAAGGCCCATTCTTCGTTCTGCATGAAAGTGAATATCATCATAACTAACAATTCCTGCAGATTCTTGACCTCTATGCTGCAGCGCATGAAGCCCAAGTGCTGTCAATGCAGCAGCGTCAGGATGACCATAAATTCCAAATACACCACATTCCTCCCGAAGCCGGTCGTCATAATAATCTTGTTCGGTCATTGAAACCCTTTCAAGACAAGTGTGATTCTCTCGTCTTGGTTATAAAGCTTTAAATTTAGGTTTGGCCAGATATAACATTACGTTCGTAAATATGTTTTAAAGTTTAAAGGTTCTTGGAAATCTATTAAATATTTTAGATTTATTGGCCTAAGATAATTTTTAATTATCCGTTTATTCAAAAGAAGTAATTACTCTCAATCTACTTAAAGTATCGTTGACCAATTTTTGGGTCAAATCAGCTGCTCCCATAGATTCACCTAAGCCTGCAGATTGTCCAGACCATAATGATGAAAAATCAGGTCTACCCTCAGCTTCTGCTGCCGCCTTAAGGGGTGCTAAGGCACTACCTGCATTTGGAAATGATGTTGGGAAATCAGACATAGGCCCAACTTCCTGCATTATTCTATTCATTATACTTCGCGCTGGACGGCCAGAAAAAAGATTAGTAACAGCAGTACTATTATCCTTTGCCATTTTTAAACTTAGAAGATGCATTTCGCTCACAAGGGCTTCTGGTGTGAATAAGTACGGAGTGCCAATCTGTACGCCAGCGGCGCCTAAAGCAAAAGCTGCAGCAATTCCACGGCCATCAGCAATTCCACCAGCTGCGATGACTGGTATCGACACTGCATCAACAACCTGAGGCACTAGGGCCAGAGTTCCAACTTGAGTATTGATATCATTTGAGAGAAACATAGCCCTATGACCCCCCGCCTCATAGCCTTGAGCAATGATAGCATCACAACCCCTTTCTTCGAGCCAACATGCTTCCTCAACTGTCGTAGCAGAACTTAATACTTTACTGCCAGCCGCCTTTACACGATTTAATAAATTTAGTTCAGGCAAACCAAAATGAAAACTAACAACTTCTGGACAAACTTTTTCTACAAATACACAGGCAGCTTCATCGAATGGTTCCCGATTAACTTTTGGAACACTAACATTAGTATTAAGCTCAAATTCTGAATAATAAGCAGACAAACGTGCCGACCACTTCTTATCCATTTCTAAATTGACTTTGGGTCGCTCATGAACAAAAAAATTTACGTTAATTGGTTCTTTAGTTTGCTGTCGAATGAGATCCATTTCAGAATACATTTTCTCAATATCTAACATTGCGCAGGGCAAAGAACCTAATGCTCCAGCCTTACATATCTCTATTACTAATGCTGATCCATTCGCCCCCGCCATTGGCGCTTGAACTATAGGGATTTCAATATTCAATAAATCTGTAAGTCTACGATCGGGCCACATAGTACTTTCTCCTAATAATCAAATTGTTGTTAACCAATAACATAATGTCTCTAAAAATTTTAAATTCGTAAGTCTTAAATTTAAATACCTCAAATGGACGATTAATTTTATATTTCTTGAATAATGTAGTTAACCTAAAAAAGAAATAAAGTCTTGGAAAATGCTTGTTCATTTAATAGCCGTATTAATTGCCTTAGCTATCTCTTGTTTTGCAATGAAGAAACGCTACTTACCAAGGATAGATAAACCTAGAGGTTATCATGAAACATAGTAATAATATTACTCGCCGCAAATGGCTCTTCTCTTTAGTTGGCCTATTGGCAACCACAATTACAAGACCACTCTTTGCTCAAAATAATTTTCATTATATTCCAACGCAATATATAGCAACTCTTGCTTTTCCTGATGCAAAATTTGGTACTGGCGCAGAGAAATGGGGCCTATGGAAGGTAGATCCAGGCCCTATTGGCGTTTGGCTTAGGTTTTATCAACTTCTTCAAAAAGCTGGTAATATTGCGCCTTCTGGTTGGCGTTTTGACATCGATGATTGGTGGTTAGATGAAAATGGATTAATTATGAAAGCGCCTGATTTCCCAATACCAGCTGGAAAATATTATGTAACCAATGGAGAAGAAAATATTTCTTTACTGTCTATAGAAAATCCAGACATAGATGGCAAACAGGCGTGGTCACTATCTGATGGTAAAACTATTTCTGATGTAACTCATGGCCCATGTCGCTCAGCTCGATACACCCCAAAAGGTAAATCTGGAACTTGCTCGCCAAAAAATGCTAACCGCCTGGCCTTCCCACTTAAACCAGGTGAAGCGCCCCCATATGTCGATGGCTGTGAACGTAACAACTATGCTGTACTCATTGTCTTTGCAGTCCCCAAAAAAAGTTAATGACTTATAAAATACTTTACGAG